>Ga0325411_1002287_pt1 | contig 21576 bp, 8 predicted proteins | sample PopdelMetagenome_13_FD_206181 | JGI IMG/M metagenome (GOLD analysis project Ga0325411, IMG submission 206181) | Populus deltoides microbial communities from Bellville, Georgia, United States - Xylem-PdIQD-R4 | ecosystem: Host-associated > Plants > Phyllosphere > Stem > Wood/Secondary xylem...
TATAAGAAATGACATGAACATGTGTTGAAAGAAACTTAATGCTTTTTATCAAGAAATTCTAACAAAAGGATTCAGAATTAAAATCCAAATTGTTTGAGGATAAAATTCATACAAAGATTAATTATTTGGGGAGAAGAATTTATAGAACCCTAATATTTGTAGGGCTATATTTAATCTTTTTCTTTTTTTAATAGAAAAATGTATTTTTTTTTTAAGAAAACAATTGTCTATTGTAAGAAACAAAAACAAAAGTTAGACATTAAACACCTAAGTAATCTTTTTAAGGAGGTATATTCTGTTGTTTTTATTTGTAGGTATCAAAATCCAAAGATAGCATTTAGAAAAATTTATTAATTTTTTTTGTCCACAAGATTAATATAGAAGTTGTGCACTTAAAAAAGGAAACTTATTCTTGACTAATGCAAAAACTAATCTAAAGATAAAAAAAATCCAAACAATCTTTAAATTTTATAATAACTTGGAGTATTTATTTTTATTTTTTAAGAAACACTAAAAGCCTAAACCCACCTAAAATATGCTTCAAATTGTGTTTTTAAAAGTCAACTATAGATTCAAGTTTTATATTAGATGTGCATATATATATATATATATATATTATCAAGAGTTAGAATGCATGCGTTTAGAGGTTGTGAATAATTTGGGATGATGAATTTGATTATCTTAAAAATTCAACAAAAAAATTAATAAGTTGAGATGTCAAATTGGGTTTAATTTTGGTGGTCCAGCATGATGACCATCTTGCACACCATTTTTTTTCATTGATAATTAATTATTTTATGCCTATACTTTTTCACATGACACAACAAACATTACAACTAATGGTAGAGTCAACTTCTTCACCAAAAATTCAACTCCCTTCCCCATACTTCACGTGATACTAGTAACTCATATCGAGGCACTTAAGCATTACTCTCCATGCTATATGAGATATGCAGACGTGATCAATATCCATAAATATCTTGGTGACAGGTAAAAAGACCAAACAATTTGATACATGAATAACAATTTTCAACAATTCCAGAAACCACAATTAATTATTCAACAATACAACAACTTTACACATAGAAACACATAGCATTCACAGATACACACCCTCTATAACTCCATTCCATTTTCTCTTCATGTATACTATTTTCTCCTTCTACATTTACTAGCTTAAACATCATAGTATTCACTTTTCAAATAGAGAACTTGTTTTTCATGAACAACCTTGGCTAGAGACAAAATCCTGCATTTAAGACCAATCAATAACTCAGGATGAATCCATGGAAAGCCTAGTTATTGTCCGAAGTTTTCATGACTTCATTAGTGTTGTTGTTTATAGGAACTTGAACATCAGCTAATTCATTTTCTTTTTACACCTCCTTACTCAAAAATTGTTTTCCAAAGTAAACAAATTAGACACTCTAAGACATAAAAGAGTAATAAATCTCTCCATCACAAGAACTTCAACTCCTCTATATCTCCACAAATATCTTATTAAGTGAAAGTATTTAACAATGTTATTCTAGCTATACAAGAATATCATCGCACTCTTCCATTCCCTCAATAGGAACTCCAAGCTCTATTACATGCATCAAGTACACAGAAACAACTCTAGTTTCTTAAAGGAACATGAAAGAAGTAGACACGATATGAAAAAGTTGTTCTCGTTATAAATGACACTTTTTAATAAGTCTCAGCCACATGATTGTCTACCATCAAATCTTTTTCTGAGTCTTGTTCGTATGCTTCATTTTGAAAAAGACATAGATATGAGATGAGAAATGCATAAGCTATCAAGAATAAACAACATTCGCACTAGGTGAGAGACTATGTACTATATCATCAAGTGTTACACATTCATCTCAATCAAAACAATATTTTGGTGAAGGCCAACTTAGATAATTACGATGGTTTTACAGATCCTATAGAGCATATATAAAACATCAGAAGCATTCAAGAGCTTATAATGCAAAAAAGCGATGTTACATGTAAAATTCTCCTAACAACATTCTACAAATCTACTTGGGTATAATATCATAACCTTGAGCTTGGCTCTATCCTTGGCCTTCATGATCTTATATTAAGCTCATCTCTCATTTCAGTACTAGCATACTACCAAAAAAAAAGCAAGCATGAATGAACTCTTCATCATCACCCAATAAAAAGATGAAAGCATTATAGTATCTCTAAATATTTGACAATGAAATGCTAAACATGAAAAATATACTTAAACCCATTGCCACTAAAGCTCTAATCGGTGAAATATATAACTACTTTCCTGATAGAATCCTTCTTAACATGAATCATGCAATGAAGAACCATATTATAGTAGAAGAAGCAAGCATGACCAGACGAAAACACCCTTATTTCTAGAAAATAGATTTCTACAATGTCATCAGTCGCTTACTAGGGCATCGAAAAGGAGCACCAATGATCTATTCGTGATCCCCTGACATTCTATAAGCTCTTGATAAGACCTTTTACCCTTACACGTTCTGAGACATTGGTTGTCATTTAAGAAAATGATTTTGCGCAACACCTATCTTATATAAAGAGTGACACAAACACAAGAAACCCTAACAAATTATGTCACTTTCACAACGATCATGTCATGACACTAAGTAATGCCATCCCATGAAAAAGAATATAGAAATATTAATCTCTAGAAGAAACCTCTAATAATTTATGAATAATGAGATCCAACTAAAAGAAAAAGAGAAAAATCATATGATTAACTACCCAAGATCAAATAATTTTTATTTATTATATCTTCATTATCTTATGGACTTTGAATAAAAGTAGTAATGTTTCTCCATGTCTCCAATGTCTCTAATGAAAAATCTATATGATGAAATCTTAATGTTTCCATTAAATTCTTTATATTTCCAAATGTATCTCCAAGTCTCTAACAAAAAATCTTCACAATAATATCTCCATATCTCTATTAAAATATCATAATGAAACATATAAAACTAATGAAACTTTTCTTATTATTGAAAAAAAAACATTAAAGATATAGAAGAAAAACTTTTATGCAGACACGTTAACGAAAGCCATGAAAAGGTAACATACTTGCATAAACCATTAAGTATTTTTTTTCCCTCCATTTTTGTTGGTCAAAATCTTCCAAATATGATTGTTTAAAAGACTTAGAGGGGAAAATAATGTTATAGAAAATTCACCATCCTAGTCACTTTGACGATGTCCAAGCAACTAGAATTTTTTGCCATTAAAGACAGACCTGAATGGTCAGATACACCAAGTCGACACTCGACACTCACTTTGGTCTGTCTAAAAACTATCCCAGGTACATACCTCTATGCATTTTGAAGTACCCAAGACTATGTAGACACACATTCCAGGCCGCACATGAAATTTTTCCATGCAAAGTAAACACTATTTTTTCCACCAATGGTTATCTTGTACCCACACTTCTCCACTAATAGAACAATAAGCACAACCAATAGCAACACCAACTTCTTTTCCAATGGTGTAACTCCCTTCCCCATGTTTCACAAGAACATGTAACTCATACTAAGGTACCTGAGCACCATTCTCTATGCTTCGAAAGGTAAGCAGACATGACCAGCGTCTATAAATACTTTGGTCATCATATAAGAAAGGTCAGACAATTTGATACATGAGTAGAAACCATTCAACAATTTCAAGAACCACAATTAACCATTCCACAATTTAACATGCTTCACACACAAAAACACAATACATTCACATATACACACTCCTTATAACTTCATTCTATTTTCTTTTCCTGCATATTATTTTCTCCTTCTACATTTACTAACTTAAAAATTAAAGCATCCCCTATTTCAAGATCAATCAACAACTTAGGATGCAACCATGAAAAACTCAATTCATATATGAAGTTTTCACGACTTCATCAATCATCTCTACAAACAAACACTAGTTGTTTGATGACAAAGCATCCGACAAATACCATGGTGGCTAAAATATATATATATAAATTAAGGTTCAAATTTGAGATTTAAAAAAAAATGGAGAGGCAATAATACCAATTGAACTAAAATAATGATAGATTTAAATTGCCTGTATCCAATAACGAAGTGCAATTTTTGTTGCAATTATTTAATAGTTAAATCAGTATTTTAAGTAAAATGTTATTGCAAGTGCATGTTATGAGATTTAAAGCGATTGTCTTTATTATGTATGTCCAACGGAATTTATAATTTTACTTTAAAAATAAGTATATAAATTTACTAAAAAATATGATATATAATTAGCTTAACTGACATTGAATCTACAATAATTTGTTTCAAATGTCATTAAAATTTAATGACATTTGAAACAAATGCCTTTATATCTAATATTCTTAATAATATTCCACAATTATACCACTAATTAAGAAAATTGTGACTAAAGTATAAATTAATAATAACAATTATGAATGTTATTATAATATATATAACATTTATTGTAGCAAATCTTTAAGATAATATCATTAAAAAATAAGTTTTTTAGATAATGCTAAAACCTATTTGCTCAACAAATAGAAAAACTCTGAGATCGTGGTACCATATATATCATTCACAGGGGGGGTGGTGTTGGAATGTCTCCTGCCCATTTGTGTTTTGGTTCTTGCCCTCGACTCAAGGGGGTTGTCACTTCTCAGTAATAATGGTGATGTTGGCTTGTCAAGAGCCCGTATGGTTCCCATCAAACTACAAAACCATCGCTCATTACCACTCGGTTGCGCTATAACAGCTCAGGTAGGAGTCACGATCAGGGCCTGAAATCTGAGGCTGACCCACCAGCAAACGTCCGATGATGGCAATAATAGTCAATCCTCGTTTCCTATCATTGGTTGAGCTCCAAGTTGCAATTGCTCTAGAGAAGGCCTTCAACAAGACAAGACATACAAGCACGACTATGTATATTAATTGTTCGTTACTGCTAGCATTTTTCTGCGTATAACATCCACTTAAATATTATACGTCTTTTTCTTTCCCCTAACACAGTCTTGCAACTAGTTTATTCAAAATGGTCCCCTGTAAAAATCACTGATTATTACAATAAGCAATGAAGGTAAAGCTTTGGAGTCTTGCGCCAGACCGAAGCTGAGAATTCATTGAAATCAACAAGCTATTATCAAAATAATCACACCATGATTACTTTATTTCATAAGCAAACTTCTTGGCAATGATATGGCCAATATGTTTTTATTAGGCTCCTTGCTGCCCGGACGTGCGTGCACCTTATGCATCCATGCCGGTGTCGTTGAGTGTTAGACCAGACTGGGTGTGAGGGAGATGAGCCCACTGAAATGAAACAAACAGAATTGATAGAAGAGATAAATTAAATGTTATTCAATGGTAATTAACTTCTTATTAATTCCAAAGATAATTCGGAAATCTTTGCATGATGAACCCTAAACATGGAAGATCCTCTTAAATTCCAGCAACATAGCTAGCACTATATATATATATATATATCTCAAACAGTTATTGAAAGACACACACATATAATTAAGTATATTCCTCTCTCTATATATATATATCCACTAAAACAAACATGGCTAGCTAGATTTTCATTAGGTTAATTATCCCAGCGTTCAAGAATTCATGGGTGAAGACTGAAAGATCAACCCTAGAAACTTAAAGAAAAAAGAAAATCAATATTGTTGCAACTTACGTTCTTGGCTGCATTGCTGAAAGCTTCTCTGTGGCTAATCTCAGGATTTTTTTCTTTTATCCTTCTAATCTCTTCTCTAAACAGACAAAGATTCAAGGATTAATTAGTAAAAACGCATAAAAGTGGTAATCAAAATGGGAAGCTAAACTACGAATACTCACTTAATAAATCGGTTGTATGCTGAAGGAGTCCGTTGTTTCTTCCCCGTTGCAGCTTTAATTCATTTCAATTAAACACTACAATATTAAGCATTTATACAAACTAGAATTTTAAGATTCTATAATATTCTCTCAACATGCAAAGTAATTAATGATAATCACATGTGATTTTCATTTGCCATTTTTTCATATTCATATTGTTTCGTAGCATTTTATTATTATTCAAGCACAGGAAAAACGAAGATAATAGAGATATATCTTTTTATACCTTTTATTTTAAAATTGAAAGAAATTCATTTCAAAACTGATAAAGATTTATTTTTTATATATAAAAAACAGATAATAGAGATATATTTTTTCATGCCTTCTATTTTAAAAATAAAGGAATTCATCTCAAAACCATGATTTATTTTGTTTTTGATATATTTGGTTTTTTCTATACCTGTAACACTAACAATGTACAAACGACTCCATGTATATATATCACCCTCTGGTTAACAGGGACAGCTAGGGCTAGGGATTCCACACACCCACAAACAAAGGGAGAGATATAGTACCATGCACTGCTACTGTTCTGCCGGGCTGTTCATTCTGCGAAGGTTCCAATGCAGAAACCTTATTGCCCGTGGAAGAAGACTGGGAACCCTCGCTTAAATCTTGATAAAGCAAGTTTTGTTTCTGCAAAATTCGTAAATCAATAAATGTCAAGAGATATATATTATGTTCAATACAATTATAATATACCCCTGTTCTTCCTTTCCTTTTTTTACTGTACAATCATAATATTGTATATAAATAGCTGGCCTAAATTAAGCAGCTTTTTCCCTTCAAATTCAGCAATAATCTTCTCAATTATATAATCTCACATGAGAATTTTGAGGATGAGAAGTCTGTAGCAAAGATCCAGTATTCAAAGACAGCAAATTAGCACAACGTCCACACCTAACAGTCACAGTATTCAGCAATGTAGAATTGGCACTGCATGGAATATTAACCTGCAAAAGGATTATCCCCAAAAAAAAAACCCTCAAATTTTAAAATTATATAGACATCTTGTAAATGGAACTGAATAGACTATTAAAAACAGAAATTACTATATGAGCTTTCAAATTTATATGCATATATATAGTAAAATCTCTCTTTTTCTATGGGAACACTGAGAATAAATCTATAAAACTAAAAGTGCATAAAATTGATCTCAAAGGAAGAAGAAGATAAGAATTTGATGAAGATGAACAAATTTTCTAATTTCATATCCTTTTGTCTTGGACAACAGGGAGAAGGAGGTTTACTTGATAATGTAGACTAAAATTAGCACTACTGATGTTTCACAATTAGGATGACAATTCCAATATTTCAGTGCGTCTGACACTGTACGCATCCAGTGAAACTTTAAAATTGGAGAGAGAGAGAGAGAGAGAGAGAGAGAGAGAGAGAGAGACAGAGAGAGACAGAGAGAGGAAAATGACATGACATGAACAGAAAACACCAGGCAGCAATCAAGGCTCTGAAACATGGTTATGAATAAAGAGAGAAATGGATCTATGAGCAGATCAGTCTGCTTTTGTTGCAGTCAGTCATGAAATCTACACCGCTGATTAATTTTCTTAAAGTGAAACATAATATGTGCAGTGAATGCAAGTTTTTTCTTGATAAAACTTATCTGTTTATATGAAGCTTATTTGTATATATATGAAGAAACGAACTTGTGCATTTAAGGATTATTTTATGTTGAGAAAATAAGGTTTTCAACAATGGATGACAAAAAAATAAAAAAAATACAAACATTAAAGAAACAAAATCTCCGCCACCAAATTAAAGTCTAAATTTCGAGGCACACTTCACAGCATACGCTGTTGGTCTCTGTGCCTCCTGGGCCTTCCACGAGTAGAGACAAGTTTTTTTTTTACTTCTCTAAAGCAGTCTTGCTTGTTTTAGGGATAAATCAGCAGATCTTTTAATGGGGAAAAAAAGTTGAATTACACAAGGGATGTAACTTTGATCTTCTTAAAAATACACACACACACACACTTTCAAATCTTACCCTTGTTATCAAATACTAATAAAAACAAACAGTAATGATGACATGATGAATTGCTGGAGAGCAGCAGTATTCCTTGGCAAGAAAGGGCTCTTGAAAGAAACCCTAGGTTCCTGACACATCTGGCCATAGACATGGCTTTTACCTTCCAGTATACTGAGGGTGTATGTTTCGGTAAAAGTATCTAGGTGCTATAAACAAATATAAATTAGATCATAAGAAATAAATATGATGATAATATTTGTATAAAACAGAAAAGAAATATATATGCTCAATGACCGTGGATCTTTCCATCAAAAAGAACAAAAGGAAAGACCATGGATCGAGCAAATTAGCTTAAGATAAATAAAAAAAAGTTCCTTCTGTTTCTGATGGATCGAGAAAACAAAACAAGATCCTTAAAACAAAACAAGTTAAGAAGATGGGTTTTCTTTATGGATGTGATATATTTCTTTTTCTGCGCAGAACCAAAGAAATAGACCCAGTTTGAACCAAAACCCTAGCACACAAAATGTATCAAAAAAAAATTAAAGCACTCCTTGAAAAAGCATTTTGAGCGATTCTCTTCAAGAAATTAACTTGAAAGATGACTCAGATACATGAAGTTGAGCTTTTAAAGATTAACAACAAGCTGAGAGTTGATGGAAAGATCCGTGAACCAAGCAAGCTAGCTAGCTAGCTAGATAGATTCTTGATCAGTGAAGCACGCAAAGGGAGAGTACTGAGAGATTAGAGAGGCACATATACCACTAAAATGGTGTTGCAGAAGTTGCAGTGAACATAGCAAACACGTTCAGAAGCAATGTCTAGAGACATTCTAGGACAGAATTGCAAATGATGATCACCAGATAGGAGAGAATCTTGTGATGAAAAAGTAAAATGACAGCTTGAGGAGTTAATATAGAGAGATATTGGAAAATGAAGCAGGACTAGTTTATAAAGAAAACAAGCCACTCTTTTAGATACATGGAGATATTTGTTTTCTTTCTTTTGTTTTTTGCTGTGTGATTGGTAGTGAGGTAATGCCTGCTATTATACGTCATTCTTAGCATTAAAGTTCTGTAACAAAGTCACTCCAATTATTTGCGATGGGTGGCAGAAGTCCTGCCAAGATTTGGAGTTCTTTAAAAAAAAATAAAAAAAATACAATTAGCAAAATACTTGAATTTAATGGAGACAACCCTATGTAAACATTAAATTCAAATTTTAAACACTAACTGGAAATCAAATCAAATCTGACATGAAATGTGTTACATGTATATATATTCATGACCAGATAGACAAGAAAAAGCTTATGAAGAAATTCATATACGTCAACACATGCATATAGTCTAATAAATACGAGATGACTTGCTTACACCCTGCCACGGGCTTATAAAACAAATGCACTTGATAGTGTTATAATTGTGAACCAGCGCTAAATAAGTAATAGAAATTAAAGGTATAATAGAGTAAATATTTCATGATAGAAAAAAAAAGTTGTGTTGGTGATCAAAAACTTAGAGACTGAACAAAATGATTTGTAGCAATCTACAGTGTTTTGTGAGGAAAGATACAGTGTTTTCGCCACATGATTTAACTTTTCAGTTAATAAAAAGCAAAAAAAAAAAGCTAAATTCTCTACCAACTGAATATTAAAAAAAAAACCAACAAAGATAATTTTGGAAGGAAAAAAACCCATGAGAAAAAATGTTGCAGCAATTCATAGTGTTTTGTGATGAAAGCTACAGTGCTTCCCCACATGATTTAACCTTATTTGTAATGATTTGTAATTGTAATTCACAGACAACTCAATATTAAAAAAATAAAATTGAAAAAGATAATTTGAAAAAAATTATAACAAAAAAAACTATGCGGAGAGACACTGTAGCAATCCACAATGTTTTATGAGCAGCTACAATACTTTCCCCACATGATTAAGCTTGATTACAAAGTTAAATTTTTACCAACTCAATATTTAAAATAATAAAATCAACGAAAATGATTTTGGAATAAAATATTACAAAAAAACACAAAAGAAACCGGAAAAAAACCATGTGAGGAAAAACTATATCAATCCATAGTGTTTTTAGAGGAAAAACTTGTATTTACTTGTAATTATAATTCTTAACCAGTTTAATATTTAAAAAATAAAATTGACAAAGATAATTTTAGGAAAAAACATAACGAAAACAGAAAAAAACCATGTGGGAAAAACACTGTAGCAACCAACAGTAATTTTCGAGGAAAGTTAAAGTGCTTTCCTCACATATTGTAACTGCAATTTTTAACCAGCTCAATATTAAAAAATAAAATAAAATAAGATAATTTTAGAGAAAATCATAAAAAAAAAACATGCGGAGAAACATTGTAGCAATAAACAATGTTTTTAAGAAAAAAATTACAAAACTAAATTCTCAATCAGCTTCATATTAAAAAAAATTGAAAAATATAATTTTGAAAAATAAAGAAATAAAATAGAAAAACTATGTGGAAAAATATCGCAGCAATCCACAGTATTTTCAAGAAAAAAATTACAAAGTAAAAATTTTAATTAGGTCAATATTTAAAAAGTAAAATCAACAAAAATAATTTTGGAAAAAACAAAAGAAAAAATAAATAAAAAATAAATAAAAATTAGGAAAGTTGAAAAAAAAAGTAATTTTAGAAAAAAAATTTGAAGAAAAAAGAAAAAAAGGAAAAAGGGAAAAGTTAGCACAAAAAAAAAAACAGAAAAGAATCACTGTGGATTACTGTTGTAATCCACAGTGAAATGTGCGTGGGGGAACAGTGATTCCCCCACACCATTTAGAGTATGTTTTAATAGTCATAACTGTATATCCAATCTTTAGATTAAGTTCAAATTTAATTAATTAAGAGGTTCTACAAGTTCAGTTCTATAAGGAGGTCATTCTTGTAACCATCTCTGAGACTTGTAAAATCTTCGAATTAGACTTAGATGATATAAATTTTTTATAAAAAAATATTCTCCTAGTTAATTTTGAATTTCACTTTCATAAATTTAAAAAATGCTAACATAATATAATTGAGACCTACATATTTATCCATCATTTATTCAACTCAAACTTATTAAATCTAAATTAATATCTTTTAATTATTATCAATTCCACAAAAAATCATTTTTCTCTAAATTTCCAACTTAAATATAAAATTGACAAAAATAATTGATACCCATTAAATTACCTATCATTTATTCAATTCAGACTTATTCAACCTAAATTAATAAATTTTAATTATTACGAATTCCATAAAAAATCAATTTTCCAACTTAATTATAAAATTGACAAAAACTAATTGATACTCATTAAATTACCCATCATTTATTCAATTCAAACTTACTAAACCTTAATTAATACCTTTTAATCATTACCGATTAAAAAAAAATCAATTTTCCCTAAATTTTCAACTTAACTATAAAATTGACAAAAATAATTGACACCCATTAAATTACTCATCATTTCTTCAATTCAAACACATTTAAGTTACAAAATCACACTTAATTTCATCAGGTAAAAAATTAAATTTATTCCCTCCAAATCTCGAACAAACTCTAAAACACAAATTATACATAATACAATAAAATTATTATTATAAAACAAGTAAAATACTTAAATATACAAGCAAACCACAACTACTATAAACAAACTTCAATAAATTAACTTAAAACATAAGTAGATTACAACAAAAATGGATGTGTTTGCTTACTTGGTGGAGTGAAGTTTGATAAAAAAAAATGAAACAAAAGGAGGGAAGCTGACACTACTAGATAGAGGTTGGTCGACGATGATAGGTTGGGTGGCTGAATTCCGGGAGGGTGTCTACTGGAATTGATAAAATAGAAGAAGACACTATCATAAAATCGATAAATATAAACAAAAATACCGAAGGAATATTTTCATCGGTAAATTTCTGATGGATTTTACCGACAAGAATATTCTCTCGGTATATACCAAGGGGATTACTGTGGGAAAAAAATTAAAACAAAGCAGAAAAAAAAAACAATGATGACGTGTCATTTTTACCAACGGAATTACCGACGGAAAAAATTCCATCGAAAAATCCATCGGTAAATTCGTTGGTAAACTGTGAACACTGTTCATCATGTCAATTACAAAGAGAATCACCGATGGAATTTTCCGTCAGTATTTTCCAGAGAGCTTCAGAACTGTTCACTTTTCAATTGCACTATTAATTGTTGTTCTTTACAGACAAAATCACTGACAAATTGAAAAGTTGTCGGTGTTATTTAACGGTTTTCTAAAAAAAATCAATTAATTTAAAATTTTCATTTAAATATTACAGATGGAATCACCGACGGATTGAAAAATCATCGGTAATTGTTGGCGGTTTCAAAAAACTTTTTACAAAATTAAAAATTTAAATTAAATATCATCGACGGAATACTTAAAAAATATTAATGTTCAGTTATCCGTCGGTAAATCCATCGCTAATGCGCCCCAATAAAAAGCCTAAATCCCCTTATTTCACAAGAAACATACTCATTTCTTCTTCTTCTTCTTCTATTTCTTCTTCTTCTTCACTACATGTAAAAAACATCAATATCTATTTCTTTCTCTTCTTTTCTTTCATCATCTCCTTTTCTTTTTCTCCATGCTCAGGTACGTCTTCTTCTTCTTTCTTCTTTTATCCTCTTAGTTTTGTTTTAATTAATATGCTTTACGAATTTCTCTCTCTCTTTAGCTTCACTTGCAACTACATTAAGGTAAGATTTTTTTTCTTCTTTTTTCATGATTATTTCACTGTATTTGTTTTTTATTTTATTTTTAATTGTTTTGTTCTTAATAATTGTATAAATGTTGTTGTGAGATTTTTTTTTCATATGAGATCAATTTTTAATTGAATTTATTTTTTAATTTTATTTATTTGTTGCAAATTTGTTTGAGTTGATTTTTTTATTCTTTTTTCCAAGCATTTTGAGTATATATTATAGAGTGTTGATTTATGTTAATTTAATTATTTTATAATTTTATAAAATTAATTTTTTTAAAAATGTTTTTAAATAATTGCCGACAGAATTACTGACGGAAAAAAAATTACCGACGCGTAAAAAAATTACCGATGGTAATTCAGTCGGTAAATCCGTTGGTAATAAAAAATATTATTACCGACGCGTCTTTTCCGTCAGTAAATCCGTCGGTAATAATATTTTTTTATTACCAACGGATTTACCGACGGAAAAAAATTACCAACGAAAGATTCACCGATAAAGCATTTCTGTCAGTGATTTCGTTGGTAAATTAATTACCAACGAAATATGTGTCTTACACCGACGGAAAAATTCCGTCGGTAAAACAGTTAAATCTTGTAGTGAGAGAGAGGGTTGTTGTCATTTTAATTGAATAAAGAAGAAGAGATAGGGAGAGTAGATGAACTTTTAGGTTTTAATTTATTTTCAAATCATCGATGAAATTTTCATCGGTAATCATGTTGGCAATTTAACATGTCAACACTGCCGATGGAATTGCTGATAAATTTTTTTTTATCCCATCGTTGTTTCCATTGAAAATTACTTGTGGAAATTTTCCATCACAATTTTTATTAGTAAACAACAACAAAATATTATTCGTCAATGTTTCTATTGCTTTTTTCCAATTTTTTAGTAGTATTTTATTACCTTTTCTACTTAGCTTTGGATTCTTTTAGTTATGTTAGTTTTTACCTCTATATAAATATTTGGTGTGTTGTATTTTTCATCAAATTATTGAATAGCATACTTTTAAAAAAATATCAGAGTTTTCTAGATATGGTCAGGCTAACAGAAACAAAAGATTCTGGGTAGTCAGATAGAGATCTACCATAAAAAGATTATGTGGATAGACTAACAAATGATTTGTATGGACCAATGAGATATGGCTAGGTTTAAAAAGAGTTTCGGTCATGCCAGACCAATAAAATAGCATTAGAAAGTCATAATTTTCAATCTAACCATTGGACTAGACTCAATTTTTTCAAGGATATTTTTAGGCCTAATTTTAAAGAAGGTCCAACTTGTTGAAACTAGTTGAGCTTCGTAAGACCCCCAAATTAGACCCCGAAGATGTTATTTGAGCAAAATTTGTTACTTTTCTTGGATTTTTTTTAGTTTTATATATTTTTTGGATTTTTTGTTTTCTTTCCTTTTGACTTTAAGATTCTAATTTTATTACTATATTAAGGTTGTTTTGTTTACTTAAAGGATGGTAGAATCTTACATGGAGGCAAAACTTTTTAGATTTTATTTCAAAAATAAAACTGCAACTTAGGATTCTTTGTGTGATAACTTTATTTTGGCCAATTCTTTGTCCTTCTATGATTTTTGTTATTCTTATTATGCTTCCATCTGCATCATTTCTCTACCTATTTATTTACAATTTAGGACTCTAATCTCATGGTTTGATTACTCTAAATTTTATCCATGATATATTTCATGTTAAAAACCCCGAATCCAAACTTCAAACCCTAAATAAACCCCAAAGTACAAACCAAAATCACAAGTCCAAACCTTATGATTGTTGTTATCCTTATTATGCTTCCTTCTATGATTTTTGGACGTTTTAAATACAAAGTTTTAGTTATTCGGAACATTGCAATCAATAAGTTGTGTTTTTCAAACAACTCAACCTTTATATTTAAATTTTTATTTTTCTGAATAACCTATAGACCACACTATTTTCAACAACGTTACTCTTTAAATGTATTATTTCTCCAAATATGTATTTTTTATTTTTTTCTAGTTTGTCAAAAACCATTGCATGTCCTAATTTTAGAAAAACTCCCAGATTTGTAGTTTTATGATTTGATGTGGGGAAAAAAAAAACGAGCTTGGGGATTTGAAGATAGTTATGTTAAAAATAAATTGATAGTAGTTATCAAAGTTAATATAGTCTAGATCTTGGATCAGTCTAGTTGACAAATAGATGTATCCATCATCACGTTAACAAGGTAGAGAACTCCAACTCTAAGAGCAGATGCCAAAAATTTCACTTGAAAAATATTTTACATGTATAATATTTTTAATGGTGATGATGGTGGTGAAGTAAATGATGATGAGGTGATCATGGTGGTGGTTATGGAGAAATTGGTGATAAAATGACAGTGGTAGTGATAAGATTATCACGATGGTGGCGAAAAAAAAGATTGTTGTGAAGAAAGTAGTGGTGAAATGGTGGTGGTTATAATGATAATGATATTAAAACAGTAGTGGTGGTGAGATAATCGCGGTGATGTAAAAGAAAATAGTAATAATGATGGTGAGATAGAAATAACGGTTGAAATAGTTCAATAATATTATAAATAGATTAAATTGCTAGTAAAATATTTTATAAAATTTTATGAGTTTAAAATATTTTACGAAAAATAAACCAAATTCAACTAAATTTAAAAATTAATTGTAAAATAATATTTTTTATCAATTAATTTTCCTATAAAATATTTTACAAGAAACAAAAACATTTTCCAATAAAATATTTCACTCAAAACAAACCACATTTCAAGTTAAGTAATGAATACTTGCTTGACCTGGAATCGTTTGTCCCGCACTAACGTGAAGTCATCAAATTCTGCTCACACTACCAATGGACGAGAATGATGAAGAAAGAAAAACCCATCTTGTTGCATCGCCAAGAACTCAGTTCGATCGCCTTCCAAAATTACAAGTCGATCTGCAAGGAGTGCGATCGGGCAGACATGACAGGCTATTATTGTCAAACAATTTATTTGCGATATCTGAAAAATCATAGCTCAAAACAGATGGTGAAAGAATCTATAACTCTAACCAAGCAACATCATTTTCCCATGTATTACCATGAGTAATCACTGTATCTTTTATATACACATTCAAGGAATGGGCACCTTAACTTTGACAAAAAAATGGTTGGACATTTCTCAAAAATCCCGTATGGAGCATATATACACGGTAAATAAAAAGTGTATGATCAATTTGTAACAAATTTTCCTTCACTGACGCCCCCTGAAAAATGTACAGCAAATCCTCCCCTGTACTTCCTGTGTGTTCCCTCCAATTCATAATTGTTTCCTGCTGCTACAGAGGAAGCTGTCTCTAAATGATAATGCAGGTCTTGACCCTGTCAAGAGATTGTGCCAAATATTTATATGAAGATGTTTAAGTAACTCTCCTGTAGAAAAGTACGTAAGCAGCATATGTTTTGATATTATCGAACTCGTCCCATTTGTGATACCCAAGCTGCACAAGAACAATAATAATTTTAGACTACACGCACTTGAAGACAAGGAAATATAGAAAATCTTCCTGGAGTATATGATGGTGACCACAGAAATACAGAGATTTGTGTTTCAGATTTGGGAACATCCCACAAAATTGTGTTGCTGTCTTCTGTTTTAACTTCCGCATGAGCAAAGCATAGCTAGATACATCTCCCCCTCTTTTCCTTCCTTACAATTCAATTCTACAAGCACTAGCTTCCGTCCTTCTCTAAACAAACAAAGAGAAGCTGTTTGACTCGCATTCCCCTGCTGAAAAATTCATAACAGTGGGGAGGTAAATCTTCCCTTCTCATCAGTCCCTTTCCCTTCCCAACCATACTAGAGTCCAAAACAACCGAAAGGAAATAGGATAAGGAGTGTGTAACATCAGATTTCACATCACTATAACATCTCTATCTTGGGTGGGTTGAAGAGGAGAAAATTATCAGTTGGTGTCTAGGAAGCCCAATATGAATTCATGTTCCCCATTCTATTTCACAGCTTTTGACTCACTTGTTATTATAATATATCGAATGCATGGCATAAACGGCTCGACACCCTGAAGGGGACATGCAGTGGTCAATTTTTATAATCAACGATTGCCCCACAAATGCATATGCTGATTTCTAAACAGTGCATGCCCCCTAAAAATGATTACTCTGCAAATCCATCCAGCAAGTTCTATAACACCTAGGAGAAATTCCAAATTCATTCCAAGTTGATGAGAAACACTATTATCAAAAAATCCTTGATTGATGAAGCCAGCCCAGATGAATAACATGCATCAATAAAAACGAATATTTCCTAGCTCTGTCTAAATGCGCGCGCGTGCAGGTGTCCTCTGTGGAATGGTTCTATCTGCAGTCTCTTGACCAAAGGCAATAAAAGAAAATGCATAGATAGAATGAACACCACTTACATCAATAAATACATCGTAGTGACCACATCCCATGCCTCCATGATGATTACTTGTTGCATAAAATACATAATGATTGGAAAACTGGCTGTCCTTCTGGGAAATGTAGGTTGACAGTTCAAAATCATCGATTGGGAAGTCCTCCAAGTTGAGAAGGCATGTATCATACTTCTCAATCGTGTTTTCTGACCAAGTTGCATAGACCTCCAAGTCATCGTTAAATGTTGGGACTGGTAATGGATCATTCATCTTCATCTCTGTTGATCTCAATCAATCTTTCAAGTAGAATCGAAAATCAGAACTGGAAAACTGGTCATCCTCTGTTCCAGTGTCCAAGCCTATATAGATTGTGGGGCTAAGGACATTCTCCATTGTAGAATCTTCACTAGTTGTGATCCCCACATCATCATAGTCATCGCATGCATCTTCAGCAGGCATAAGAAGTGGACTATGTAATTTCAGATACAGTTTATGGAGATCAAATCCAGTAGAAAGATCCTCTAACCTTGCTACAAACGGAATGCCAAACAGTTTCAAATTTGGCATTGCTCTCTCAAATTTACAAGGCCTGAACACCAATTAATAGAATAAATCAGTATATAGCAAAAAGTGAGATTATTGCACCAAACTAAAGGAAAATTAAATATCATCATAAGTAAAAAGAGCAGAAGAAAGCCACCCAAGTGACCAGACCATGAGTATAAATAAGCTACCTTTCCACTCTTTCGTGCATAAAGACAATTAAGAGTGAATTCTGGTTATCTTTTGGTAACCGATAAGCAACAAGTTTGTATTCGTCTCTGATCAAGGCTTCCGAGTCAGATGGCTCAGTCATGAGACGAAAAATTTTATTCTTGTATATCTACATCATTAGAAATTCAGAGTTCAAGAAATTTTCATAAACATAAATGCATATTAAAATTTTGACTAATGCACGACTCTTATCTGATCCTGAACTCACCTATATATTTTTATTAAAACATGAACAAATGCCACAAATTAGATGTTCAAAATAAATTTGTTCTGATGAAATTAAGCACCAATGCTTTTGACAAGAGCAACTAACAACCCGAGCAATGAAAACCAGATAAAACGTAGCATACCTCAACCACCATCAGCATTTCATCAATATCTCTCAAAGAACACGCAATGCTCAAGGCCCCGATGAGATCCTTGAGCCTCCCACATTTGGGCACAGTTACAGTAATAGGGGATGGTAAATTCCTCCCATCAGTGCTCAAAACAGTCAAAGTCATAGTCCGAATTGTTGTTGAAGGTAACGGCAGTGATAAGTACATAAATGGATCAAATGCGACAAACTTCTTGTTGCAAGCAGGGAAAACCAGTGTTGACTGATACTGACCCTATAATGACAGCAGAAATAACAAATACATTCAGTTGACAAAACCAGGGAAGATCATCAAGCAGTAAACGTCAAGGGAAAAAAATTCAACACAATGCAGATTGAGGAGCAAAATCTGCTAGTTTTCGCTTGAATATTGCAGGAGCCGCCGGGGTACTTCCTGGTGTCCATAGCTTACTTAACAAATCCCCAAATGCTAAAGCAAGCTCTCCCTAGACAAACAAAAATTTATTTACAAAGGCTTGCCTGCCCAAAGGAAGCAAAAGTTACTACAAGAAGATCAATTAATATAAAAGACCATTCACAAACCTTCGTTACTAGTGGATTTTCCTGATTTATCTCTTTTCTATAGTCCCCAAGGAAACAGTCAACTAGCTTTGGGGAGCGTGCCAAGCACTGAATTGCACTGTTCATGAAACATGTATTCCCAAGATTCTGCAATCCCCTCAAACCCAAGTAACCAACTCCCCTAAGACCACCCCCAGATCGTGAGGAGTTCCTTGGTGTCGAACATGATTAGTGCACCCCATTCATTTTAACAGAACCAGCACCAAAAGAAGTCCCCATCCCCACCATCTCATCAAACCTTTCATCTCTAGCAGTCATAGAATCTTAAAACCCATAGGCTTGCAATTCAAGTGCAATCTGCATGCAACATAAGATAAAATAACTACACTAAACACTGCAATATGCAAAATTGTACATCAATACTTAGAAAGCAGTCATGGATAACATTGCCTAAGAGCCTCAACAACAGTAACAAAATGTAAGATAAACAAATAAACAAATCAGTCACCTCTTTGCCATGTTCTCCCAGGATATCATATGGCAGGTTGATCCTATTATCCATGAGAAATTGGATTGTCTGCCCTGAGAAGTCCCATATATGCAACTGTACAAGAGGTGAACTGAATCACGAAAGACTTCTTCCCAAAATAAATCTGTATATCTTACTGAGATAACAAAAGTTTATAAAAAACTAACCAGCTTAGACTTGGGAACCAAAATATTGCAAGCTCTCCTGTAAGAGGAAATCAGATTGTCCTGGAAATTTCAGTCAATTGTCAAATATGAAATCATAGAGAAGATTTATTAAAAGAAAGCTCTTGTATTTAGCTTCAGTTCTGTGCAGTGAGAAACATAAGCACATTGTCATATAACTAAGTAAACTGGATTATCACGGTGGGTAGGACTCATGAGTTTTTATTACATTTAACAAACTTACAGTATGTGATTGTGTATGTTGAAAGAAAAAAAAAATTGTATGACATGAAGGCATATAAAGCCTAACCAAACTTATCAATCTCAAGACTGGGCTTGACTTCATCTCAATACAGACGTTACCTGGTCCAGTAACCTGGTCCAAACCAGGTTTAGTCCAATTACTTTAAATTTATTGACCAAGGACAAGATTGAAAGGAGTGAAAATAGGTGGATGTTTTGAAATTTGATCAAAAAATACACTTTGGTCCTCATACTTTTCAATTTATAAACTTCTAGTTCCTCCATTTTTTGAAAATTTAGTTTTGATTCAAAACTTTATTTTTTATATTTTTTTAGTCCCTAGTTTTAAAGAAGAGAGAAAAAGTAGTTGGATTCTGGTGATATAGAAAGAAAGTATCGATTAACATCTATTCTAACTAAAAAAATATTAATTTTGGTGTTAATAAATTCCATTCAATGAAAGCAGTTTATCATATGTGCTTCTTACCTTTAGCTTTTCATGAGGCAAAAGATCTGAGCACGAAAACTTTTTTTTATTATGGTTTTTTTTTTGTTTTGGGGTGATTTTTAGGTTGTTTGATGCATATATATGTTTATCAATGTGTTTATGATATTTTATAGATATTTAGGGTAAAACAAAATGTGTTGGAAATATGTTTCTAGAAAAAAAAAACACATGTTTCAATTTTTCAGTCACCACAATGGTAAAAATCTGGTTCGTCTGCCTCATTAAAAAAATAGATAGGCTTGGGCGCATGAGCCGCCCTCCCGGGCCTTTTTTACCTTTTTTGTTAATTTTATTTTCAATTTGATCCTTCACAATTGGGTTTTTATTGATTTTTCTTACTTTATTTTTTTTTCAATTTTATCCTTTAATATTTTGTTGATTTTTAATTGAACATAATTTGTTTTGATTTGATATTTACAGGTTTATTAGGATCTCAATCAGATACTCTAATATTTAGTTGGTTCTCAATTCCACAAGTTTTTATTTTTCTTATCATATAGTTACATGAAAAATATAAAAAAAATGTTGAAACCAATTGAGTTTATGATTTAAATAATGATTTAATTATTTAACTTTGATTGGTTAGAAACTGAACTTAATTCTTTATTTCAGTTGCACAATTAATTTTTAATTCATTCAATTAAAAAGATACATAAATTTTTAAAGTTATAATTGAGATTTTTTTATATATATAAAAAAAGTGAAATGCTGTTATATTTATTTTTTTTATGTTGAAAAAAACAAAATATTCAACCCGGGAGGCGGCAAAATCATCAATTAGCTAGTACAATCCTATCATGTGAGACTATGGCTAGCTTGATTCCATTCATATTGAGCAGCTTGTTCCAAAATTTTGTTGTGACCTTAGAGTTAGCTTGAGTGTCATAAACAAATCTTTGATTGTTCCGGTGAATTGTTCTCGTCAATCTGCTATTTATATCTAATTCGTGTCTGTATATCAAGATTTCAGAGCCCAGCCAGGTTGTACTGAATTGTCTCTAGCGTGGAGCACAGTTTGAGTTTCATACTCTATAATAATAATGCTCCTCGCTAGATTCCATTTCCCTGCGGAGGCAACGATAAACCGTGGATTCATCTCCCTGTTATTTGTTCTTTCCTTTCGAAGGCCTCGCATCACTTTTCATTCTGTGCTCCAGTTTTCACTTTTGGACGGTTCTTCATAGCTTCAGTAAACAGCTTGATTAACATCTCAGAAAAACGTTCATGCTCCCACAGATTATCGTAGCAATCGCCGTTCCTCATGTCTAGTCACCGGCAGAAGCCTAGCGAATATTGAGTCGAGTCCCTCGCTAGTGAGTCGAAGAGGGAAAACGAGTCGTGTCTTTTTTACCCCAAGAACACGCACAGACTAGCTACCAAGTAAGAACACTGTAATGGACTGCATAGTGCCTGATTTGAAAGAAATAGCAGGGAAAAGCTAAACCCACTGGCTTCAGTTTTTTTTTTTTT
>Ga0325411_1002289_pt1 | contig 21568 bp, 9 predicted proteins | sample PopdelMetagenome_13_FD_206181 | JGI IMG/M metagenome (GOLD analysis project Ga0325411, IMG submission 206181) | Populus deltoides microbial communities from Bellville, Georgia, United States - Xylem-PdIQD-R4 | ecosystem: Host-associated > Plants > Phyllosphere > Stem > Wood/Secondary xylem...
GGAGATAGCTCCTGTAAAGAAAAGATAACAAGGTAATTTTTGACCCAGTACTTGGTGTTTGCCCAGGGATCCAAGGTATATCAATAGGAAACAATGATTAATGACCTAAGATGAATTTATAGCTTTTATTGTTTACTACAACAAAGATGGATCTATTACAAATCCTCTGAATGGTTAGCTAAATTGCATTGTTCCTCGCTTGTCAGCTCAAGATTGTAATAGCAGGAAATATAAAATTCCGAACGACGAAAAATTAGTGTTTGATCTGTGAAGGGATTCGGTTTCCCGGTTTTTTGCCAAAAGAACCAGATTTAATCGAACCGAACCGGTTCGATTTGAATCGGATTTCGGTCCGGTCCGATTAATATTTCATAAAATTAATATAACTCGACTCGGTTGGTTTTTTGAATCTAAACTGAACCGTGAACCCTACAACGAGTTGTTAAGGACATGATTTTAAAAAAAAAAAAAAAAACAAACATATTTAATTGCATTTCCTAATCTTACGTACAGTCTTCTGCCAAGTCTTTCTTTATATAAACATATATTTGAGTTAAAGTATTCTAATGGCCGGCCAGTTGCTTTCTAGGATTCTACTTTTTCAATCAACGTGATGAGATTTGTCATAAACTACCATTCAGAATTTTCAAGACATTAAAAAATTACGTTGTATCTACTCTCTGCCAGATTTTAACCACTTGTGAAAATAGGTAATCAGACTTTCTTTCCTATTTCCAATAAACCAAGAACGGCAGCAGAGTTTCTTCTTACAGTTTGTTTCATTTTCATGTTCTGGGGGTAAAATTCATTAAATCTGCAGACAACAGAGCTTGAGATTTAGCTACGCCCTAACTCGTAAGAATAGTTGATACTCAGCAAACCTGTTACATATTCTTAAAAATATCACCTCGTCATTGACTCCTTTACAAAGAACAGTCTGCAAAACTGTATGAGCAATGATGAAAGAAAATAGAATCATATGTCTTATCATAAATAAAAGACATTATTATGACTGTTAAATCTTAAAAAAAATATTATTAAATTTATATTATATGGGCCTTATTTAAATGTGAGTTTATCAATTAGTTGATTTTAAGATTTAGCAAGTCTAAGATGAGTGAAATATTAAAACTTTGTATGTAAGGGGGAGCCAAGAAATTTTGATAGAGTGCCAAAGAAATTTTTTTCTAGGGGTACTAAAAATTAAGATTTACTAGTTTTAGGATCAAAACTTAAAATTATTCAAGGCAAGGGCGGAGCCAGGAATTTTTTCTGTCCTGGACTATTAAATAAATATATAATTTAAAAACAATTAATTATTAATTCATGTATATGAATTTTTGAAATTAACATTACAGTTTTAATTCAAATACATTACCTAAAATATTAAAAAATAAATTTAAAAGTATATAAAATTAAAGTAAAAAGTAAAAAGAAACTCACTATTGAAGTTACATCCTTCGATGTTTTATGAATATAATTCATCTATAATCAAATCTGAATTGATATTATAACAACCCCTCAACCGGGATAAAATAACAATCTCATGTCAACTGGAAAACAAAGTAATTAATTTTTTTCATCTCTCAATTCCTCCTTCCTTCACTTGATTCTTTCTTAGATTAGGGTTTTATAAGTTAGACTTTATAAGTTTATAAAGTTATTCTCTTACTTTTCTTATTTTTTTCCTTGGATTTTTTTTTTATGTTTTTCCCTTACTTCTCTCTCTTTCTCACTTGCCTTTTCTTTTCTTTTTTTTTTCTATTTTGCTTCTTTCCAGTTGGCAACATATAAAAGAAAGGAAGAGCTTATTTGTTTTATTTTTTAATGGCAAATAATCATTTTACCCTTAATGAGTTGTTTTGCTTTTATTTGACAGTCTTTTTTTTGTTAGCACTACCAAGCTCCGTTCATCCTAAAATTTAACCAAATTTTATTCAATATATTTTAAGATCCCTTGTAAAATTTCAGCTCAATCTGATAGTCGGATTGAAAATTACGTTAAAAAATGTAAAACTAGTCAAATTGTGATTTTTCATCAAATTTCTAAATTTCTTCAAAAATTCTGAAATTTTAATCCAAGCTAAAGTATTATATTATAAGGCTCCACGTAAATTTTCAGAATTTTTTTATTATTCAATTGAGAATTATGAATTTATTTTATATAAAACTAGTTAAAAAATAGTGATAAAATCTTGACCTGGGCTAGAGCCCACCCTAGCCCTTTAGCGCACCTCCGCCCTTGATTCAAGGTTTTCTTTCAAGTTTACCAATATTCTCTTGAAACAAACTATGCCTTCGTGATAAACTACTGGTGGAATGGTTTATCTAACTAGCCTGATGATGTAATGGATGCTTATTTTTGTGCTTTATAAATATGTTAAGCCATTTATTATGTTCCAGCTCTAATTGCTTTAGGGATGATTAATATAATTTGTGAACTCAGTGATTGCTCGTTTCCTTCCTTTCAAGAGGAGAAAATTGCTCTATTCATTTTGAAGTTTGCATGCTATTGCATTTTTTTTCGTAGTTTCAAGTATCTTATATACTAACTTGAACACCCAAAAAATTAGTCAATAATTGTTTTTTAAAAAAAAAATTATAAGTCTTCTTCCAAGTCTTTCTTTCTTTCTTTCTTTCTTTTTGATGCAGCAAGTTGTTGAGGACATGATTTGAAAAAAAACAAACAAACAAACATATTTAATTGCATTTCCTAATCTTACAGTCTTCAGCCAAGTCTTTTATATATACATATATTTGAGTTAAAGTATTCTATTGGCCGACCAGTTGCTTTCTAGGTCTCTACTTTTTCAATCAATGTAATGAGATTTGTCATATGATTTAGCATTACATTCACTACTTGTTCAAGGCCCTCAATTATATTTCTGATATGGGAAAAAAAATTACCAGTTAACCTCGTGATTTTGATGGCTCATCCCGGAAGGCCTAAAGTAGACTCTGTACCTTCTTCATTACATGACAGCAATTCAATGTATCCATGAAAAGGACATTTTATTTTTCAGCCAACTTCCTAGCCATAGATCAATCAAGCATGCATAACACCATGGCTTTCATTTTATATATTTCACCATATTCTGAACTTGATTTGCAGCATCAACTAAATTTATTGATCATATTGACAACATTCCATGGAACGTTAAACCGACGCCATTATGTGTCCGGAAGGCCTGAAAGAAATGTGTTCAGGAAAAGGAAACGAAAATAACAGAGAATAGCAATGGTAGTAAATCTTGGGCCACTCAGAACCATTCACCTCTCTACAATTTTCTTCAAGATGTGGACAACGAAAAGTATCCAATAGATGTGGACATTCCCAAATCTGCAATGTCTTTAATTTGGAGAGGCGTTAAATGGCTGTTGAACTTGGCATATAATCTATCTTATATTGATTGATGGGATATGAGAAATCTTGGGCCACTCAGAGCCATTCTTCTCTCTACAATTTTCTTCAAGATGTGGACATCTATAAATCCGCAATTGCTTTAATTTGGAGAAGCGTTGAATGGCTGTTGAGCTTGGCAGATACTTGAGATTCTTGCAACGCGAGATCCAAAGAAGTTGAAGAGAAGAAAGGTTGGCCAACCAATCTGGCAATGCTTCCTCAAATCCCTCTCCCATGAAATCACATATACGCAATGACTTAAGGGCAGTGAGGTGTTGAAGTTGGTGTGGTACACTCTTCAGTTTATCCCATCCCCATATCCATAGGGCTTTGAGGGACCCACTCAAGTTGAGGTGTTGGATTGAGTTTAGAACTCCTGCAGGAAAAGCCTCCAGTTCCTCTGAGAAACCACCGATGCTCAAAAACTGCAGTTGGGTGAGGCCGCCTAACCAATCATCCTCTGGGAAATCACTTAACCTCCGACACATGGTTATATCTAAATGAACAAGAGAAGGCAATTGTCGTAAACCATATGCCCAATCAATACTGCTGAGCTTATCACATGATGAAATGGTTAATCTTCGAAGCGAAGACAATTCTTGTAAATCACTGATATGGATAAGCTCTCTCCAATTAAATATCCACAATTCTTCTAGAGAAGCGCAACATTGTAGTCCGCTTGGAAGAGCTCCCAATTTACACCCATTAACAACCAATTTCTTCAAAGAATTCAATTCTTGGAAATCACCAGGAATTGAGATCAACTCATGGCTAAACCATATGCCCAATTCCACCAGAGCTGTGCAGTGTTGTACGCTTGGAATGGATGCCAGCTTTGAACAATTGAATATCTTTAAAACTCGAAGAGACGTGAAGTCATGAAATTCACCAGACAAATATCTCAGTTCCTTACAATCTTCAATTTCAAATTGTACAAGAGATGAAAGATGACATACCGGAATGCTTTCCAACTTTCCACACTTCTTAATGCTCAACTTTTCAAGACAAGGAAATACTGCAACAACTTCTCCATCTGGTACCATCCATTCTTCAAGACCACCCATACCCAACAGAGTGAGTTCTTTTAGTGCTGGAAACAGTACTGTTGCACTGCCACTGCTGCTATAGAACTCATTGCCTATACATTTCACATTAGGCATTCCACTCATCTCTAGAATCTTAAGGCGAAGAAGACATCCAAGTGTTGGGAGTTGTCTGCACCTGCTGCAGTCTTTCAATCTCAGCTCCATCAGATTATTGAGTAGCAAAGTAGACATCCATGATGAGAAATATTCAACTTCATAACCCTCAATTGTCAAGCTTCTTATGTCTGGGTGAGGCTGCAGGCCTTCCAGCACATCCTCGTTATTGACACCGCTGTTACCTTCATCATCACTCCATTCAAGCACCAATTTGTTCATTCTTTTTTCACGTAGTTTTGCCTTCTCAGCTTCTTCTCTGTCTCTAACTTGCTCAAGCTTGCATATCTTCAATGCTCCTCTTAGTTCATTCAAACATCCCAGCTCTTCAACCATATGATTTGGACCCACTACAAATAAAGGCAGAGTTTGAAGGCGTGCTAAGAGTCTCACCTCAGCTGGCACTAGCTTTGGATCGTCAAAATGGAGATGTCTCAAGCTGACTAAATTTCTCATTTTCTTGGGAAGCTTCTCTAGTGACTTGCAATCAGTGAATCTTAATGTTTCCAAATGGTAGAGCTTGGTGACGGATTCTGGCAATTCTCTGATAGCAGTATCTGAGACATCAAGATATCTCAGATGTCTCAGCTTGCAAATTGAATCTGGTAACTCTGTGATACCAGACCGTTGCAATTTGAGAGTTCTCAACTTTTTGAATTTCCAAGACCCATTCAATACATCAACCATTGAGAAAACAGTGCGCAATTTTCTAGCATCAACTGCTCGAAATGTTGACTCAACATCCCCACAAGAAATGAGATTGAGATGACGAATATGAGATGCACCATCTACAGCCCAACCCGCCTCCAGATTTAACGTTTCTGATTTTGAGATCTGTAATGCAAGATCATGCACAAGATCATGCATCTTGCAACTTGTTACCATCTCATACGCATTCCTTTCAACATCTTGGAAAAAGGAATTTGCAAGCAAGTCATTGAAACACTTGTCGCCTTCGTCTTCCATCCGCCCATTTGATGGCCTGAGAAAACCTTCAGCCATCCAAAGTTGAATTAGCTCTTCCCTTTCAATGTAAAAATCTTTAGGGAAAATGGAACAGTATGCAAAACATTTTTTCAGTAATGGCGATGACAAGTAATCAAAACTTAATCTTAATATATGCAAAGCTTCATTTCCATCACGGGACTCCCAAATTTTACTGTTTAGAATTGACTGCCACTCCTGTGTCTCCATTTGGCGCAGTGTTCCTCCCAAAACATTAGCAAGCAATGGAAGCCCTCCACATTTCTTTGCAATCTCTTGTCCAATAGACTCCAAGTCTGAAGCCATTGATGCTCCTCCACCCCCGTTCACCTTTTGCTTGATAATTGACCAACATTGATTTTCTAATAGTCTCTGTGGCTCGTGCTGACTCCCAGGACAAGTCTCCAATATCCTGCTTGCTACTTCCTTGCTGCGGGTTGTAACAACAACTGCATTCCCATTCTTGTCTTTAATTTTTAACAATCCCTCCTTCAAACCACCCCATTTATCAGGATATTCATTCCACACATCATCAAGAACAAGAAGAAATGTTTTCTTTTCCAGCCCTTTCTTGAGGTTTTCAAGAATTGCATCAAGATTGTCCATCCGGCCAGTAGTTTTATCAATCTTTTGCAATATTTCACTTAAAATCTTCACTTCATCAAAATGGTTAGAAACACAAACCCATATTGTTACATCAAAAAGCTTTCTGACCTTAACTTCTTTGCAAACCTTTTTTGCTATAGTAGTCTTTCCAAGGCCAGCCATCCCCACTATAGGGACAACTGAAAGGGCATGTTGGGATTCGGTCATGCTAGTCAGCAATTCCACAACTTTAGAGACATCATCCTCCCTTCCTACTACAACTGCTGAGCTGTCAAGGATGGAATCTGTCTGTCGGCGTGGATCCCGCCTAACTTCAGGTAGATTTCTCAACCCAAGACTAGAGCCAAGTTCCAGGATTTTACCCAGTGATCCATTGATATCCTTAACTTTTTGACCCATATTCAGACGGAATGCAATAGGGTTGTGGAGTGAAAAGCAGCCACGTAAATTTCCCTTCTTTTGGTCTTTTCGGAGAATCTCATAAGCAATCTCGTCTAGAACATCTTCAGCATTGTAAGCTACATCTTGTAGCTTCTCCAGCCAAAGCTTCGCAGACTTGTCTGTTACTGGCCTTCTGGCTGCATCTTGGAGCACAGCTTGGATCATGGTCAAAGACTCTTCGAGCTTTTGCAGCTGTCCCTCCAATCCCCAAGCAAGTCTGATCCCTTCAGCAGCTATGGAACTGACCCTTGTCAAAGTCTCCTCCACGGCAAACGTAAGAAAAAGCTCTGTTGCCATATTCTCTTGTTTTCTTTGGGAAATCAAAGAAAAAAGAATGAGCAAAAGAGAGATGAACGGTTTGAAAGTTGTGAAATAGAATGAAGTGCGTTTTGGAACGGGGAGATGCATTCAACTTGAAAGCAGAGGGTCCCTCCCTCACTGTATTAATTGATTGATGGCAGATGGCAGCATCTTCCAGGAACCACTACGGTCAAACTTGGCACGCTGAAGCCAAGACAAGGATCCTTCCTTCGTATCCCGTTCAAGACATTAAAAGAATAGTTTGTAAGTCTTCTTTCTTTCTTTCTTTTGATGCAGCAAAATTACACTGTAACCACTCTCTGTCTACTGTTATTTTTTTTAAAATAATTTATAAGTCTTCTTCCAAGTCTTTCTTTCTTTCTTTCTTTTTTGATGCAGCAAGTTGTTAAGGACATGATTTTAAAATATATATATATATATATATATATATATATATATATATATATGTGTGTGTGTGTGTGTGTGTGTGTGTGTGTGTGTGTGTGTGTGTGTGTGTGTGTGTTTAGATATGTTTGTTTGCTAAAAAATAAAAAAAATTTAGAAAATGATTTTTAAAAAAAATAAATTCCTGATAAGTGAATTATTTTTTGATGTTTGGTAGTATTATAGAAAATAAATTGAAAAATATTTTTCCAGTATCTAGTTATGTAATAGAAAATGAGTTGAAAAATAACTTATTAATATTTTTTTCAAGTTTATTAAAATAATAAAAAACAAATCTTACAAATTAAAAAGTTGAAATGGAATGAAATTGAAAATAAAATCTAATTTCATAAATTATCTTAAATAAAATAAATAACAATAAAAAATAGAGATTAAATCTAAAAGATAAAAAAAAATAAAAGATGATAAAATTAAAATAATAATAATTACAATTTTATAAATTATTTCAAATAAAATATAATAAAAAAATAAGGACCAAAGTTGATAGATAAAAAATTTCAATTAAAAAAATAATAAGAGAACAATAAATAACAATCATAAAAATAAGAACCAAAATTAATATAAAAATCAAATTAAATCAAATTCTAAATGGTGAAATTAAAAAAAAAAGATTCAAAACAAAATAAAATATATAACAATCAAAAGTTTGAGGACAAAATTTGTTATAATTAACAAATAATATGATATTTTTAAATTTTTTATAATTTTTAAAAAGTATTTTTTTGATCAAAATAAAAAAAAACTTTTTATTTTTCATTGAATGAAAAGTATATTTTTATTAATTAAAATTTTTAATAACAAATAAACACAAAAAAATACAAAAAATAATTTTCAAAAAACTATTTCCCACTGCGTACCAGAGTACTTAATTGCATTTCCTAATCTTACGTACAGTTTTCTGCCGTCTTTCTATATACATATATTTGAGTTAAAGTATTCTGTTGGCCGACCAGTTGCTTTCTAGGTCTCTACTTTTTCAATCAATGTGATGAGATTTGTCATGTGATTTAGCGTTACATTCACTACTTCTTCAAGGTAAAGTTATAAATTTTGTTCCATTTTGCTCGGAATGACAGAAACATTTCATATCAATTTAAAAACAGAACAAAATGAAACAAATTTTATCTCATTTTAAATCTCGGTCTGTTCCGGATTTTTCGGCTAAATTCCACCCGGAACGTTCCGGTTTCATTCCACATGTTCTGTTCCGCTCTTGAAAAGCCAGTGAATCAAATTGAACATTGTTCAATTTAATTAATTAAACCACCCAATTATAAAAAAACTCTTTTTCATTACTATTTTCAATAATAATGATATTAATAATAATATTGAAAATTATTATTACTATTTTCATTAACAATGATATTAATTTTTTAAAATTAGATTTATCACTAATATATATGGTTTATATTCATGTTGTTTTTTTTCATGTTTATACTTTATAGGAATTTGAGCAAAACAAGGGATGCTTTAGATTCCATTAGCCTTGATAACATTAACCTCACTTTATATTTAAAATATTTGTGTTAAAACATTTTACTTTCATAAGATTTTGATATTTTATTTAAGTTGAATTACTTTAAGTTAAAGATCTATTTAATCTTGACTATTTAGAAATATTTTAAATTTTAAAATTATATTTATTTGACATTGTGTTTATATTGCATAATTTATAATTAATTTATCTTAAATTTGAATTATGTTTATTGAATATATATATATATGAACAGTATAACTGCGAAACTTCACGCCGAAATATTTCAAAATTGAAACATTTCATTCCAATTAAAAAAACAAAACAACTACCAAAACGGAATTGACAATCTTAATTCATGTCCCTCAGTTATATTTCTGATATGGGAAAAAAATTACCAGTTAACCTCGTGATTTTGATGGCTCATCCCGGAAGGCCTAAAGTAGACTCTGTACCCTCTTCATTACATGACAGCAATTCACTGTATCCATGAAAAGGACATTTTATTTTTCATCTAACTTCCGAGCCATATATCAATCAAGCATGCAGAACACCATGGCTTTCATTTTATATATTTCACCATATTCTGAACTTGATTTGCAGCATCAACTAAATTTATTGATCATATTGACAACATTCCATGGAACGTTAGACCGACGCCATCATGTGTCCGGAAGGCTTGAAGGAAATGTGTTCAGGAAAAGGAAACGAAAATAACAGAGAATAGCATTGGTAGTAAATCTTCGGTCTTCGAGAACGACATCAAAAGGATAGAAAATAGATGTGGAAACAGAAAAGTCTGCTAGGTCTGGCAGACAAGAGAGCTAGAGATCTGTGCATCCCATGTGATCACCCCCATCGTCACCCTAAACATCAATTGTCAATAATCGGATTAATTATTATTGATCCATGTTTATTTGAACTTATTTGATATCATATTTGTATTTGATTTCATATAAAGAAAAACACTCAAGGTGGCTGCGTTTTCCTGAATCACATGAACTAACCCCTGTTTTTAGCTAGGTTTTATTTGCCAATGGACTTTTCTTCGAGTCTTGTGCTAATACATAGGTAGCACCGCACCCGGATGTGCCTCTGACCATATTAATTATTTCCTTTTGTTGTCTTTAGAGCAGGGACCGAGCCTGAAATTTTTCTTATAATATATATAAATTATTTTTTTAAGATTAATCATTCATTCAGATATATAAATTTATCAAGTTAATAATAAATTTTTAATTCAAATACATAACATAAAATATATAAAAAATAAAATTTAAAGTACATTAAATTCAAAATAAAAAAAAAATTATACCATCAAAGCTACACCTTTCGATGTTTTGTAGAATAGAATTTATCTATGATCGAATTCGAATCAATATCTTCAACAAGCTCTCGTTCAATGTAAATCATCATAAAATCTGCTAAGAACTCCTCTTCCATTTTATTGCGAAGCACGGTTTTAACATGTTTCATAGCTAAAAATGCCTGCTCTGTAGTGGCAGTGGAAATAGATAAAGTCAAAACAAGACGAATCAACCTGTCAATCAAATGATAGTGTTGCGACTTATTTGTTTCAGCTAATCCTCGACATAATTCAGAAATGGTAGACATATTTTGAAAGCTCTCATGATGAATCACATCAATCTGATAATGCTCTTACTAAGATCTCAAAAAATACATCTTTTGTTCATTGAAATCTTCAGGATAAAATTTCTCAGTAAGCTTGTAAATAGCATCAACTTTAAATGATTTAAAGTTGTCCTTAGGTTCTAAAGCAGAGCTAAGTACAAGGAGTTCCACTGTCCCATCACTGAATCTAGAATTTAATTCTTCCAACTGAAAATCTATCGTTGAGTTAAATATATCATAATGATAATGCTGGTAAACTGTCACTGAACCTTGTTGTTGACATGAACGACATGTAGCCTTTTTATACGAAGCATTAATATGTGGTATGTCAATCTCATATTTTGTGCAAACAAATTGCACATTTGCAAGTAGAAGATCAAATCCGGCATCTCTCAAAGTTTGAAGCAATGCTTTAGTAGTTGATACAAGATCCATTGCATTTAAGATATCAAGAGATTTTTGCTGCAATACTTGACAAAGTAAATCAATAATCCCCATTATTTTATGCATCAAATATAAGATGAATATAAATTCAAAAGATTTCATCACAATCAAACAACCACTAGCTTCTCCACGTATAGAATTAGAAGATCTTTCTTGAACCATACTTTCAAGCACAGTAATAGTTGCACCATACATATCTATTAAGTTGCAAATAGAATCAAAATGAGAGCTCCAGCGAGTAGTTCCGCTTCGATGTAAATTACCAATTTGATTAGCCCCTTTACCAGTCTCACGTTCTCCAGTAGCTACCATATGTGCAATTTCTATAGCCTGGGCATGATGTAACTCGGTATGACATTTGGAAGAAGCACAAATAAGGTTGATAATGGTTGTCAATTTTGAGAAAAATAACCAAATAAAAATCTCATTTCCAGCTGCTGCAACTAATGCCAGTTGTAGTTGGTGAGCAAAGCAATGTACATAATATGTATAAGGACAATCTCTAAGAAATAGAGCTTGTAGTCCATTCCATGCGCCACGCATATTGCTAGCACCATCATACCCTTGACCTCGCATATTGAAAATATGCAAGTTATATCGAGCAAGCACATCACAAAATTCTTTTTTTTTTGTTGAAGAAGTAGTATCTGAAACATGCACAATACTAAAAAAAAACTCTCGTACAAAACCTTGAATGTCAACAAATCTCAAAACAATAGCCATTTGTTTTTTATTTGATGCATCTTTGGCTTCGTCAACTAAAATAAAAAACTTTGCATCTCTAACTTCTTCACAAATCTTTTTCCTCACTTTGTTCGCGAGAATATGCAAAATCTCTTTTTGAATAGTCGACGAGGTATACTTTGCATTTTTCAGAGCTTTTTCTAAGACAACATCATCAATGTCAACATTCAGCCTCCCCATAAGTCTTATCATCTCCAAAAAATTGCCTCGGTTATTAGAAGTTGAAGATTTATCATGACCTATAAATGCACATGCTTGTAAGCTAAGCCATCGAACACTTTCAATTGTTGTATAAGTCTCAACCGATTTTTTTAAACTTCTTCAATAGTTTGTGCATTCAACACTTTATCAATATGTCTACTTACTTTTATTAAATCTTCAGCAGATTTCACAGCATTATTATGTGGTGAAATGGGACTTCCCACATGCATCAGAAGTGCACATCTAACCCCATCATTAACCCTCTTCCAACTTCTAAAGCCTTCGGTGGTGAATGTGAGATGACGAGACACTTTGTTTTCAAAGATAAAGCATGGAAAACAAAATACTGCATCCTTTGATGGAGAGTACTCTAGCCAAGGAAATTGATCAAACCAAGTGTATTGAAATCGACGATACTGTCTCTTTGATTCAATCCTTGGATACTCTGTTAACTTAGGTTGATATGGACCCATTTTGATATAAGCTCTTCTAATTTCATCTTGTTGATTAATAGGATATTTCCACACTGGAATTCGTAACCCAGGATCTCGTTCAAGAGTATTAACATCAATTTCAACTCTTTGAGATTTGAAAGGGGGTTGTTCACTACGATTTGAGACATCAATATTGGATGGAGAATGTCCTTTACTGGTTGATGTTTGTTCATTTGGTTTAAAGAATGAAAACATAGTTTTTCCTCTCTTGTTTCCTTGATTTTCCATTATAATTTATAACCTATTCAAGTAAAAGGGATTAAGGAAGTCAGGTGCAAGATGAAAAGATACTAATGCCACAATAGAATATTCATGAAATGCAGAATATACAAGGATAAACTAGTGATGCAAATTACAGGGAGATTTGGAGAACTTAACTTTTAAATAACCAGTAAATTATTAGTACTAGACTACTAGTGTGTTAGCATGCATCCATTTCTAGGGTACAGTCTACTGTTTACTCCATTAATAATTTACTGTAATGAATGTGAAACATTGAATTCAAAATAAAAAGTCAGGGCTTGTAAATTCTTACCTGATGATTTTACACTTTTGTGCGGCTCTATATAGATTCTTCTTCAAAATCCAAGCTAAAATTATATATTGTTGAGAAGAAAAATAGTTAAAACCCCAAGTAATTTGGAAGATACGTGAACTAATTAATTATTTATATTTAGATAGATTTATTGTAAAATATAACTAATTAATTAGTATTCCAAGGGAAGATAGGTGGCTAATTAATTAGTGTTGCTTGAAAAAGTAAAGTGGACGGCTAATAGTTGTTAATTAATTTATATTGCAAGGAAAAGTGGAACACTAGGTTTATTGTGTAAAAAATAGGGAAAGTGGGACGTTTGCTGTGTAAAAGAGAAAAGGGAAAGTGGGTTATTAATTTTTTTTACCCTGGGCTACAGCCCTCCTTAACCTTGTAAAACGCTCGGCCCCTGCCTTAGAGTGTTGTGTTTCATTCTCCTTTCCTATGCACCAGTCCTTAACCTCATTATCCATTTCCAAGTGCTTATATAAGTCTATTCCCTCAATGGTTTACAGAAGTGTTTGCCATGTGATACTGCGAGATGCCCCGTTGCTTTCTGCAGTTTTTTTTTTTTTTTTTGTCTGGCTAAACGATGGACATTCATGAACATCATCAGAAAACGAAAATAATTACTGAATTTTCTGATATTCTTAATATAGTCTACCTAATAATGACTTTGTCTTAACTGTTTGGTCACAACTGGCAAGGTTTCACACTAATTATTTGCCATTCTTGTGTGAACTCACCTATTGCTTGGGTCCTTCATTTAAAAAAAAATACTTTATGTCTACTCTGTCGAAGTCTTTCTTTATTGTTTTTTTTTTTTTAATGAAGCAAGTTGTTGAATTTGATATTGACAGGATTTAAAAAAACACAGTTAATTGCATTTTCTTGGATGTTTGTATTTTGGAGTAAGCTGGTCATACTAATCTTACAGCCAATTAGTCTTTATATATATATATATATATATATATATATATATATATATTTGAGTTAATGTATTCTAATGAAAGTAAGCAGTTGGCCGGCCAGTTGCTTTCTAGGAATTTTATTTTTACGATGAAGAAAATAACAGAGATTTAGGGGAGTAGATCCCAATCCCAAGTCATCAAAAATCTCGGATCTAGGTTCTGAAAACAACTGGAAATACTTACCTTTAGACGCCGGTATTTAAGTTGACTATTATGTGGCTTCTTATCTTGTTTTGGTTTCACATGAGGAATATCTCTACAATTGTTTAAGATTACCTTGCCTTTCAAATCGCTAGAAGATATATTATCTATATTAAAACTAGAGAATTTTAAAAAGAAAATAAACTAAGTAGTTAATTGATAAGCTCACATCAAAATACCTAAATAAAGCAAGAAATCCGAGAAAAATAATAAAATTAATCCAAATAACATCTTTTAAATCTAATTTCATGAGATCCAGACTATAAGCAGCCAGCAAAACAAGTCCTTTATGAAACTAGATCTCATTAATCTCAACTGAAAATTAATTTAAGCCCAATTCAATGATTAAATTTTTTGTTATGAATTTTTTTAGTCACTATTTTAGTTCTTTATAAATATTAAACATCTCTAATTAATTTATAAATATATCTGTTAGGTCATTTATATAATATATTTTAATTTATAAAAATATCTGTTAGATTTCCATGGAGATTCTAATATTCAAAACTCTTAATTCTCACAGGCCCAGGTGCATTAAAAAAAAGCTTGAGATTGCTACGCACTAACTCATAAGAATACTTGAGACTCATGAAATCTGTCACACACTCTTAAAAAAACTACCTCATCATTGACTCTAGAAAACATCGCTCACCAGGATTGTCTGAAAAATGATAAAAGAACTTATGATCAACAGGCAAAAGATAGGTACGTAATCCGACTCTAATTCGATGGAGGAGATGAATCTTTTAGCTTAAATGATTCACAAATCTTTCTGTAAAATTCAGATTCTTTCTTTATGTGATTTTGTGAGGGTGCTTGAAGGTAAAAATCAAGGAGAAATGGCCAGAGTTGGCCTAACAATATTAATATGATTGTAACTTAATGAGTATGAAAGCAGCACTTCACTCACTAAAACTTCAATAATACTTTTAATTCCACAGAAGATTTCTAATTTAGAAATCATAATATTTCAGATGAAAAGCCAATGATACTGACATCACAAAATCATGTATATCACTAGTACAATCTCATAATTAAGTGCGCAATTCTTCTACCTATCGGCCATGTATGCGTACTGGATACTGTTTTCGAACTGGACAGCAAATCCTTCCCACACAAATTCCTCATATAAAAAAAGGAAGAATCAGTAGATTCCATATCATTCAATTCCTTAATTTGTGCATTTACACTCTTTTTAGAAATTCAGAAATCAACAACGATTCCAAAAAAAAAAACTATCTGCTTGTTATACATAAAAATTATGTTAAAAAAGGAAGAGATGAAGTCTTGGACATGAAAGGGGTGTTTAAAAGTAAGTTTCAATCTATTTTTTTTGTTAAAAATTATTTATTTTTGCTTTAAATGATTTTTTTATATTTTTGGATCGTTTTGATGTGCTGATGTTAAAATAAAATTTAAAAAATATAAAAAAATTGATTATAGACTAGATTTGATAAAAACCCAAATTTATGTAAAAAATAGTTTATATGCTGTAAAATCCTTAAAACAAGTAATGGATTAACGTGGGTAATTTGAAAGCAAAAGTATTCTAGATGTTACATGATTCTTAAAATAAGGAATGATTTTATCAAGTAAGCTAATAATCTTGTAGGCTGATAGATTCAGCATGCTGGTGACTTATAGAAGGATAAGTAGTAGGCTTGTAACTAATAAGCAGTAATCTTCATAGCAAATTCTTTTTTTTTTTTAAATATATTTTTCTATTAAGATCTCACTTAGATTAAGAACAATTCTATGATTGTAAGTATTATTTGCAATAAATTTTCTTGTTCTTGAATTTCAATTATTTTTTAATATTTTCATTGAGTGATTGAATCTTTATTTCTTTAATTGAGACAAATACAAAAGAACCCTGAATAACTGTAAACGACATACTGATAAAGGTATATAATTTCTGGTATTGATCACTAATACCGTAATAATCTACAAGATACAAAAATATATAATGGAACTTGAAAAGCACTGAAATTTAAGATTGTAGAAAAATAATGTCTTTTTTTGTTATTTTATTTCCATGTCACTTCTTCTTCTTCTTCGTTTCTGCCAACTACAATATCAGATATACCAATTGAGGTGCATAAGTTGGTATCAGAGCGTTCCTTCCTTGAACTGATGGCAGAGGGCACATCAAACCTCTTTCTCGCTCTTGAGAAAGTCACCTCATCACTGAATCCCTTACAAAGAACCACCCACCAGAACTGTATGGACAGTGATCAATGGGCAGAATATATATAAATATATGTAATCTGATGCAAATTCGATGGAGGAGGAAATGAATCTATGAGCTTAGAGACTGGGAAACAAAATGATATATTATTAGCATTAGAGAAGGTACATGATTTTTTTTATTCAGTATGCCATGTTTTGATAGCTTGAACCGAGAAGAGTATGACTGATTAACATTGAACAAGAGCAGAAAAATCCTGTGTTCAGAGAGAAGAATACCTCTGATCATTGACCTGAATTTGAGTCTCGTTGTAATTGTATAGAAATCCACATGCTTAGACTGTAACCAACACTGAAAGTCAAATCTCCGAATAGATTAGCTTTCACGAGTGTGCATGCATCCGAATAAACAGAGTGTCATTCAGAGGAGCTAGAGCCAGAGAATCACAAAATCAACTGAAACAGACATCTCAGACCAACAGGGGAACCCAAGAGGTTCCATATTTTGATATAAGCATTTTTCAATGAATAGAATAAGGCATGCGGTGGGTCAATAGACTCGTAAACGCTGAACTTAGACAATTCCATCAAGATTGCTCATCACATTATCCGTTCAGATCAAAATGTTGTGAAGGCATCACATTAATATCCACATTTACAAGTGAAATAAACAGAAAGAAATTAAAACAATCAAATTGAAAAAATGTAGATGAAAAGGAAAAGGCCTCGCACTGCCAGACCTGCATGTTATTACTGGTCTAGATATGCGAAGCTTGGATGAACTTTATAATTAAAAGAAAAAAGCAATTTTATTTTTTTATTAATAATAAAATCTTAATAACCATGCTTTCATCTTTATATATCTTCAATGGCTACGTACAAGCTTAGATGCAAAATCCTTTTGTTTTTTACTATTTTTTTTCTCAAAATAAAAACCTAAACCTCATAAAACTAACTCATAGTAAGCATCTCCACTCTAAAATCATAAAAAAAATTAACTAAATCTAAAAATTTATTCTCAAATTCTAAGCTGTTTAATTTATGGATAATGAAGTTGTTTAATTTATCATTTTAAATCTTTTCACAACCTTTTTTATATTGTCCTTCTAAGAAAATTTTAATATTTCTATGATTTGTTGTGAATCTTTTTATGCCATTGCTTTGTTTAATGTCGCAAACCCAAATTGCTATTTGCAACCAAAATGTCACTTTAATTAATTGTGTTTTAGTGCTCCAGGGAAAGAAAAAAAACACTGAAATTGAAATTTAAGATTGTAGAAAAATAATGTCTTCTTATTGTTATTTTATTTCCACGTCACTTTAATTAATTGTGTTTTAGTGCTTATTCCCGAAAAATCAATGGAGTTTATTTTTGCATTTTAAAAATGTTTATGAAAAAATTAAAAAAAATTATTTTTTTATTTTAAATTAATATTTTTTAGTATTTTAATATCATTTTGATGACTATATATTAAAAATGGTTGAAATTCCTTTATTTTTCTTCTCTTTTTTTAATTGTTGTTGAAATTCCTTGCTCTTCTTTTATACGACTTCCAGGGAATTCTAGTTAAAAAAAGAAAAAGCCTGGACAAGTGGAATCCAACACAAAGCATATAACAAAATATAAAAAAGTGACTAAAAATAGAGAGCAAAACAAATTTATAAACTACCATTCAGGATTTTGAAGACCTGAAATATTGATGAAACGGTGTATCGTAGCTAGGTAAATTGATCTGCTATTCTTTCTGCTTCATAATTTTTTTAAGCCTTACTCTATAAATAGAAACACATTTGTTTTGTTATGTTCCAACTGCTCTAATTACTTTAGGATGATTAATATAATTTATAGATATTAATTTTAAAAACAGAAATTTATGGAAAAACAATGTCTTTATTTTTGTATTAAAAATTGTTTTTAAAATCATTTTATTTGAATAACCACGCTTCTTCTAATAAAAAAAGATATATTTTTATTAAAACAAAAAATATATAAATAAAGAATGAAAGTTTTGATTAAAGAGATATATTTTTTCCCTTTTAATTTAAATAATTAAAAATTCTTGAATACTTATTTAAATCACCAAGTTTTTTATTTATTAAAACAACTATGTTGCTAATTAAAAAATATATATGTTTTTGTCAAAATAAATAATAAAAGAGAATTTTGATTTTTTTATGTAAAATTAATTTATCAATTCTTTTACAAATACTTAGTTTTAATTATCTTAAAATTAAATACCAATAAATTTCCAAAAAGACATCGTGACGCAGTAACAGAGGAAAGCTTGAAGATACAGAGGAAGTCGCAGTAAATAACCTGTTCTAATATTGCCTTGCCCTGTACCTGCCAATACATACACATATACATACACTACTGTGTGGAAAAGCAAAGATTCTTCAATTTGTTTTTTCAAATGTAAAAATATAATAAATCAAAATGAAACAAATCAGAAGCTGACAAGTCATATATATATATATATAAAAATCAGAAGCAAAAAAAAACAAACATATTTATTACAAATATAGGGAGACAGCTACAAATATAGGGAGACAGCTAACTAGAAAGGGTAAAGATTCTTCATTGCTTCCCTTAGTGGATGACATCTTTTTGCCTCTCCAGAAAGAAAGAAACTCCCTCTAAGCTTCCCACTGTCAAAACCTCCTTTACATACCTTTGTTTTATAGTACCCTTCTGATAAGATAGTATTTAGAGGAAGAAGAGATAATAAGAGAAAAGGTGATTGTTTATTGATTGCATGCCTTTCCTCTCGCAACAGTGAGCCTAAATAGGTCATTCAATACAACTGTAAACTAAATAATAGGAACTCCAGTAGTGGAGAGCTGAAGACTAGGGATGCTCTTGCTAATCCCGTTACTTATTCTCTGACCCATTCAATTACTTAATTAAACAATGAAATAAATTAAACAATGAAACAAACAAAACATAAAGTAATTCCACGTAGACTCTCTCCATGCAGTAGTAGCAAGAGATCCACGTGCCCAATGCTCTTATCATTCCCTCTCCCTTGAATTCTCCTTGTCCGCAAGGTTGAATTGAGGATAAGTTTTTGCAAATCGCCACAAATTTTCCCACGAAGAATCTTCTGGCAATGCCCCCTTCCATTTCACCAAGATTTCCGTTCGTGGCTTGTATTTCCCCTTCTGGATAACCTTCTATCAAGGACTGCTTCTGGTTCTGGTAACACCACAGCATCTGACGTAATTGGAGGAAGGGTGATCACCGTGTCCTTGGCTATATCTCCCCACTGTTTCTTGAGTAAACTGACATGGAAAACATCATGTATGCGTGACCCTGTGGGAAGGTCTAATTTGTATGCCACTGGTCCAATGCGAGCGAGAACCTTGAAGAGGCCAAAAAAACCTGGGTGATAACTTTAAGGAACTCCTGAAAGCTACCGTTTTTTAGCGGTATGGTTGCAATTTTAAGAACACATAATCTCCAACCTGAAATATGACCTCCCGACGATGCAAATCTGCCCGAGATTTCATGCGTCCTTGTGCATCAATTAAATTCCATCTGAGGTCCCGCAGGATGACCTCTCTTGTGTGCAGCATTTGAGATACCATGCACGAGGAGCCTGCTTCAATCCGTATAGAGTTTATGAAGGAGTTATTGGCAAACTCCGTGACTTTGAAATTCGAATTCAAGGAGCATAGACAACTGCTCCTTCTGTGGCTTTTTATACAAATCGTGGCCGCACAAACTCAAAGCCATGGATAAACACCAGCACTCGTGGTCACAATCATTGCAGCTTCACTGGGAGAAATCCCACTAACAACACTCCATCACAAGCTAAAGAGACTCATTTTCCTCGCCAAAATGGAAGCTTCACTGGGACTCGTCAGAAACAAATCTCACATAACAGTAATCGTGGACGTGGTAGCAGGCTCCTCGTGCATGGTATCTCAAATTCAGTAACTATATTCAGCAAATGGGATTTACACAATGCCCATATGATCAATCCTTATTTTATCGCACTCAAGGATCAGACATTCTCCTCTTACTCATCTATGTTGATGACATTCTTTTAACAGGCAGCTCATCTTCACAGATTACCAAGCTTATTGCCCATCTCTCTGTTGTCTTCCATATGAAAAATCTTGGTGACATTCATTATTTCTTAGGACTTCAAATTGCTCGTGATGAGTCCACATTCACAGTCACTCAAACAAGGTATCTGCTATCTCTTCTTCAAAAGTTTGGCCTTGACGGTGCCAAACCAGTAAGCACTCCACTAGCATCAGGTGCTTCCATGTCTGCCACTGATGGTGTTCCCTTAGCTGATCCTTCTCACTATCGTTGTTTGGTTGGTTCTCTGCAATACCTCACCCTGACCAGACCAGACATTTCGTTTGTTGTACATCATGTCTGCAGATTCATGCAAGCACCTCATGATACTCACCTTACTGCTGTAAAAAGGATTTTTCGGTATCTGAAAGGGACACTCAATGTTGGACTTCACTATATTCGCACTCCTGTTCATGAACTTCGTGGTTTTTGTGACGCAGATTGGGCTGGCTGTAGGGATGACAGACGTTCCATTACTGGGTTTGCTATCTTTTTAGGCCCCAATTTGATATCCTGGGGAGCTAAGAAGCAGGTCACTGTGTCTCGATCAACAGCTGAGGCAGAGTATCGCGCCTTAGCTTCCACTACAGCTGAGCTCATGTGGTTCGTCCACTTACTCAAAAATATTGGCCACTGTGTTCCTCCTCCTAAGCTCTATTGTGATAATATTAGTGCCATCCATATGGCTAAGAACCCAGTCTTCCATCATCGTACAAAACACATTGAAATAGATGTCCATTTTGTCAGAGAACGAGTTGCAAGTGGAGCTCTTTCTTTGGCTTATATTCCAGGATCCGATCAAATTGCGGATATTTTCACCAAATCACTTTGTCCTGCAATGTTTACATTAAATCGTGACAAGCTCTGCCTCGGTCCAGCCCCGCCTTGAGCTTGAGGGGGGATGAAGAGATATGGAAATATATGCAGAGATTACATGCATGCAGGATTCAAGTGCAGCAATCCTGCATGGATCTTCTGCATACATCACACCGTTGAGAGATCCCCTGCTATAATTCTTCATTCCATTTACTTCATGATTTCCATAATTCCTGCATCAAATCATGTATATACATGGTTGTTAAAATCGCGATTCAAGTCGTAAAATCGTACGTTTTTACGAGTTAATATAGACTTTACGTGCTAAATCGTTCATAAAAATCGGAAATGAGTAAAATCGCATCAAAAACAGTTAAAATC
>Ga0325411_1002290_pt1 | contig 21568 bp, 10 predicted proteins | sample PopdelMetagenome_13_FD_206181 | JGI IMG/M metagenome (GOLD analysis project Ga0325411, IMG submission 206181) | Populus deltoides microbial communities from Bellville, Georgia, United States - Xylem-PdIQD-R4 | ecosystem: Host-associated > Plants > Phyllosphere > Stem > Wood/Secondary xylem...
CAATTTCATTACGTACAAAATTCATTCGACAAGAACGATAGTTTTCATGATTTTTTGAGCGTGCAATAAAATTAGGTAAAATATTATCAGGAATAAAATTGAGATTACAATACGAGTAAATTTAATTTACCTTAAACTATTTTTTTTAACAAACAAAAAAAAATATTGTTCACGTTCACGTTCACGTGAAATCAATTAATTACACTGGTTTTTTTAAAAAAAAATTTCATGCGAACAATGCGAGTGAATTAATTTGCATTGTTTTTTGAAATTTAAAAAAAAAAAAAACTGTGCACGTTAATACGTGAACAATGTTACAGTGGAGCATGGCTCCACTGTTCACTGAACAGTGGAGCCATGCTCCACTGTTGGTGTTAATGTTTAGACGAGAAGCAGCAAAATGCTGCTTCTCAAAAACCTGTGGCTCACCACAGTTATCAGTGGGTCCCATAACAAAAAAATTACTCTTTTAATTTTACCAAACACTAAAAGTTGTGGTTGCGGGTGAACCTCACCCGCAACCACAATAACAAACACCCACTAATTCTACTAGGCCATGGTAGACCCATAACTTGATTTTGATCTAATGACGAAAGGGCGTAAGACAGAGCCTAGTGGTCAGTAGACTCTAGTCTCCGAGGACAGAGATGAGGCTGTAAATAAAATCTTTAGATCATGTACTATTATTAACATTAACGTTATTAATTATTAATTAAAAGGAACTAGAAGTTATTGGACTCCAATAAACATTTCACTATTTATTAGTTGGAATTGTGAAATGACAATTATCCCCGACTCAAAAAAACTTTGAGCTGGGCATTAGGGGTAAAGTTGTTTTTTTTATAATTACAAAATTATCTTTTACAAATTATATAGGATTAAATTATTTTTTTTATTATTATTGTACATTAAAAAAAACTAAAAGAGAAAGAGAAGTTATTATAGTTCAAGAGACACTTCATTATTCATTGGAATTGTGATAAAATTGTCCTTGACTTAAAAAAAACTTTGGACTACATATCGAGGGCAAAGTTGTTTTTCACAATTACATAGTTGTCTTTTGCAAATTGTATAGGGTTAGAATGTCATTTCTTTTTTATTGTAGAGTAAAATTACTAATTTAACCCTAGATAAAAAAAATAGAATACCTATTACCAAGGGGCATTTTGGTCTTTTTCATTTTGTTCAAAATAGTGTAATTACTTTGATACTCTCAAAGAAATAATCAAAATAACTTTCTCACACAAGTTTTTTTTAATCATTTTATATTGGTTTTATTGTAGATTTAAATGTTAGTCGAGGATATTTTGGCAATTAACATATATTAAATATTATTTAAAAAAAACTTAGCTACGCGTGTAGGGTTGTTCGGCTACTAAACACTACTTTATGTGATGACATTTGAAAGGTTTCAGCGTCCCCAATGCGATGGGACGATATATTCCCCAAACACACCTTAGGTTTGACGCCAACGACCGTTTTTTTCTTTCTTTCTTTCTCTCCATCTCCTCCTCAAATTTAACACCAACCCCTTAAAAAAAATTCAAATCAACCCTTCAATTTCTTTTTCCTTCATATTTGGTTCTTGTCCTTTTGATTATTATTTTTTTATTTTGAATAAGCCATGAAATTACAAATGTTTTCAATTTCATCCCCTTTTTATTTTTTAATCTTTCAGATTTGATTCTCATTCTTTTTATTACTATTTTTTAATTTTTAATAAGCTATAAAATTACAATTTTTTTTCAATTTAACTTTATTTTTATTTTTTATCTTTCAAATTTGGTCTTCATTCTTTTGATTGCTATTTATTTTGTTTGGGATTATTTTTTAGGTTTTTCTTTCCTATCAAATTTGATCCTCATTCTTTTTATTACTATCCTTTTTTCTTTGGAAAGTTTTTAAAATTTATAATTTTTCATGATTTCATCTTTCAAAATTAAATTGGTTGGAAATTAAACTTTTTGTTTGATCCCCTTTCAAGGATTTCAGGGGTTGCGAGTTTTAGAAAATAGACTGGGTTACGAAGGTTTGCCCGAGTTGGCTTATTTTTTTTTCCTGCCTTTTAAAGCTATTTTTTTACCCTTTTTTTAGATTTTTGCTTTATTATTTTTTACAGTTTTCCTTCTATAGGATTTCAAAGGTTAACATGGATTAACTTTTGTTTTTTTTTGTTCTTTTTTAAATTGATTTATTTCAATTTTATCCTTCAATATTTAATTTATTTGAAATTGATCTTCTTACCTTTACTTCCCTTTCCTTTCTATTGAGTCATCTTGATCATGTACCCATGGTCGCGGTAGGTAAACTCATATTTTTTTCTTCATTGTTATAAGGTTAGTATTGGATTCATGACTAGAGTTACCAGTTTCAAAGGTTAACACAAATTGACTTTTTTAGTTCTTTTTTTTAAATTAAATTATTTCAATTTAATCTTTCAACATTTTATTTATTGGAAAATAGTCTTCATACTTTTTTTTCCTTTCCTTTCTATTGGGTTATCTGGATCATTTTTTCAATTTTATCCTTAATGGGTTTTTTTTCTATTAAACTTGATCCTTGTTCTTTTTATTGCTATATTTTTTTCCTTTCGCAAGTTTTTTAAATTGATATTTTTTCACATTTTTATCTTTTAAAATTAAATTGGTTGGGATCTAAGTTTCTTGATAGAACTCGGTTAAAAGATTTCATGATTTCCATGGTTGCGGGGTTTGCGAGTTAACCCAAGTTGACTCATTTTTTTCCATTGTTATTTTAAATTAATTTTTTTTCATCCTTTAATAATAAATTGTTCAATAATTAAGCTCCATGATTTTATTCAATTTGCTTTTGAACACGTTCATCTTGGTATCACGATTATGTCAAAGATTCCTCATTTGACATGAATGGGCTCGGATTGAGTTTTCTTAGACCTTTTCTAAATTTTATATATATATATATATATATTAATTTTCATTGTTCAACGTTTTATTTGCTAGAGAATGAGCTTCACCTTTTTTCTTTATTTTGTAGAATTATCATGTTCTCTTTTGATTTAATAGGAATTGATATTCAAACTTTTTTTATGCTCTTCTTTCTATGAGATTATCATAATTTTATATCCATGATCACGAAGTTTGCGAGTTAACCTGATTTAACTAGGGGATTTTTTTGTTATTTTTTTTATTTTTTTCAGTTTCACCCTTCAGCATCGAGTTATTTTGTAATTCAGACTGGTTCAAACTGAGTTCTTTTTATCTGTTTTTGGTTATCATTTTTTGTTGCCTGTTTATTTTTTATTGTTGTATTTTTTTAATCATATTATTCAAATTATCAATTACACTAATGTCTACATTTACCGTTACATTTAGATAGTATATATATATATATATATATATATATATATATATATATATATATGAAATGTCATGTCATTTGGACTAAAAAATGCTCCCCTAATAAAAATGCAGCAGAAATGCACAAAACACCTATTGGCCAATCTCCCTAGGAAAAGGCTCCAAACCCTCGAGTACAAACAATCACAAAGAGAGGGGACTTTTATAGTCCCAAGATAAGTGGGATTTATGTTAATGGAATGGAAATCCACATTGACAAAGCCTCTGCAAGCAAGCATGTCACGTAGCTGCTAAAACTGGCTGTCAAAAAAGCACTCCCCGGAGTTAATGTTGCATCATATACAGAAAGGTCTGATGTGTGTCTTCCTCGTTAATGGCCAACTGATGATCCATGTGTCATATTTTAGCTTTTTAATTGGCTTTTATTCGTTTATGTTAAATGACAGAAAGCTGGAAGCTTATGCCTTGTCAAGATATGGAGACGAGAAGGAGCCACGTAAAAATTACGTGAACCATGCATAACCCTATTATGATAAACACGTCAATCAATTCATCATTAGAAACCTATATTTGTTTTCTAAATTACTTTGCAAGCAACAACACCCTTAAAAGATTCTGACAAGTGATCAACTATTCTCAAAGCAGCAGCTCATCCATTCCCATAAATTTATGTCCACAATCTACAATATTCTGCAGATAATCCGTGTTCCAACAACTGACTAAAGCTCAACATAAATGGAAGCATGACCAAGCAAAAAAAAAAGGAGGTAATGAGAAGACGTAGAACCCAGCTAGAGTATATCCACAAAACAAGCAGCCCCAGCAAACCAACAAGAGAGCAGTTTCTGAGAGATACCACGAGCACAATCAATTAACCTGCATATCCAATGAAAGTTACAAGAAAAACCAGGAAGATGGCCTCAAGAAAATCAGCAACGAAATACAAATAAACAAAAGTAAGCTCATGAAAAGAAAGCAACAAAAGCTGGGCAAAAATAAGCACCAGAGGGGAAAATGGTATGAAATAAAACCAAGAAAAGTTGCAAATGAACCTCTCTACACTATCCAGGATAAAAAAAAAAAAAAAAAGACGTGAAAACATAGCAAGCTCAAAGGCAACAATAGTTTGACATATTAAAAAAAAAAAAAAACCCAATAAAACAGGATTTGAAATGACAGAAGAGCAAGCAGAGGTCGACCAAAAGGCATCTGAAAAGCTAACCAAACTAGAACAATAGCAAAAAGAACAAACTTTTCCATAACCAAAAGAGAGATCAGGAACTGAAATCCCCAAACCAATTGTCCATTTTAAAAAAAAAATGTATGATCCTACGGTCCTACCTAATAATCAGCAGCTCTCCCAATGATGTCAAGGACAAGGACGCTCCTAGACTCTAGAAGAAAACTCAAAGAAAGAAGCGCAAACAACTCCTGTGAGTTAGCAACCCAAACCGCAGCCACAGCAAGAAGCAGTGATTGAAAAGGTCACAACACAGAGAACCAAAAGTAGCCAAAAGAAGAGAAACGCGTGCCCAGCCGAACGTCCTCGAAATTGAACCACACCATATGGGGTGTTTGAGCTCCTAGTTTAACCGGAGTTATGTAAAAAAAATTTAAAAATTTTAAATTAATTTTTTATTATATTTTTATATTGTTATGGTGTGATATAACAATAACAAATTTTTTTAAAAAATTAAATTAATATTTCTACTGCATTATTATTATTATTATTATATCTTGGCCACAGCCAACTCTCACCCCAAGTGTATTTGTCAGGCCAGATTAATGTTACTTACCTCACGTACCCTATCTTGAAAGTGCATCACACTTCACATCTACAAACCCCACATGTATATACCCTTTCATTAAAATTACATTTAAGGTTAATTAGTTGTCATCTCTTGATCATTATCTCTTAATTTCTTGTCAATTTATCTATGATTTGTTTTACATAATTTATAAATTTCATTTTCATACAATTAATTGTGCTTGATTTATTAATTGTAACATCAAGCATTTAATTCATAAAAAAAAATTACGAGAGAGAAGCCTAATCTTGTATTAGAGTTGGTTCTTTATATATTATCAGGTTGATCTATACGTGAAATGTAAATATAAATTTATAAAAGAAGCTTTAGTTGTAAATTTTGTATTTTGTTAGTAAATGACTTCAATAAGTATAATAATTATTTATGTTATGTTTTACTCTTCATTTATGTTATACAAATTGGTATTTTGTTATAACCTCGTTAATTAGCTGAATTCATGCTCTTTTTATGGTTGCTTTGGTTTAATAATTTATGAAACATATATCATACTATATAGACAAGTGGCTCGCGCTACTCTGCGAGCCGAGTCAGATTTTTTCTAATGTAAAAAAAAAGTACAAGTGATGACAATTCGAGCAAATCTAAGTTGACTTTACTAACACGCGATTCGAAATATAAAATCGAAATAATTCATAGAAAGAAAAACAAAAAAAAATTGCAAAACTCAAGGCTTATTATAACTAGATGTCAAAGGATGAAACAATAACAAAATAGTTTTGAAAAATATAACATCGAAGAAGAAAACTCAAGTCAACTCAGGTTACTTGAGTAATTCATACCTCACGATATAAGATTGGGATAAAAAAAATTAGAATTTCAAAAGAAATATCTAGTAAAAAAAGACCCAAGTTCAATAAAAAAAGTAAAAAATCAAATTAATCCGAGTTAATTTTACTTACCTCTCTCAAGATAATCTAATAGAAAAAAAAAAACTAAAAATGACATAGGTCAAGAGTTAGTAATTTAATTCTAAATGATAAAATTGTAAAGAAAATCAATTTCTTAAAAAATAAGTTAAGGGAAAAAAACTTGAGTTAACTTGAATTAACTTGACTAACTCGTCATTCACGACATGCAATCGGGATAAAAAAAAACTAAACTTTCAAATTAAGAAACTAGAAAAAAACACCAAGTTTAATTAAAAAAATTAAAAAAGAAAACTCGAGCTAATCTAAGCTAACTTGACTAACCAGCAATTAGGATAACCCAATAGAAAAAAAAAATAAAAAAACTCACAAAGCTCAAGGAATAATAATTTAATTCCAAATGATAAAATTAAAAAAAAATCAAACTAAAAAAATCTAGGAAAAAAATCCAAGCAAACCTGGGTTAACTTAACTAACCCGTTACTTAGGATATGAGATTAAGATAATTCAACAAAAAAAAGTTGAACAAAAAATGAAGTTGAAGACCTAATAATAAAATGTCAAATGATGAATTTGAAAAAGAAATCATTTTCTAATAAACGACACAAAAAAAAGCTGAACATAATCGAGCTTAAGTCATGAAACAAGATTACCTTGTAAAAAAGAAATCACGAAGAAACGCCAAAGTAAAATCTCCTATGGTAAAACAATTTAAAACTCAAACAATATAAATCAAATATGGTCTAAAAACCAAATGAAAGAAAATAAATAAGGGTTAAATTGGAAAATAAAATAAATAAAAAAATGATAAAAAAACATAATTAAAAGAATGAAAATTAAAATTAGATAAAAAAATTAAAATGATATAAAATGTTGAGGGAAAAAATAAAAAATATATATATATATATTAAGAAAAGTATAAGAAAATAACAATGAAAACAATAAGGAGCAAAATTGGATTAAAAAAACAAATGCAATGGTAAGAGACAAAATTGAAAAAAAAAAATTAATCAAAAAAAGTATATAAAACACACAAAAAAAAAAAAGCAATCCTAAGAAGGAGGACTAGATTGGATATAAAAAAAAAAAGGAATAAAATACTTAAGAACTAAATTGAAAAAAGCTAAACTTTAAAAAGTATCAAAAGCAAAATAAACAGTAATTAAAAGAATGAGAGCCAAAACCAATAAAATTACAAATCGAAGAACACAATTGTTTTTGGGAATGGTTGGTGTGAATTTAAAGGGCATGAAAGAGAAAAGAGTGAGGAAAGAAAAACAAAAACTTCACTATAGCTAGCCTAACTGGATCTCTTTTATGAGCACACACCACATTATTAGAAAGAGCATGACTGGTCGCTCCCAAACGTCGTTATGAATAAAGGATTTTGGCAATCGTATGGACCCCACATGTGCCACCCAAAAGGCACGAGGGTTGTCACGTGCAACTTTTTTAATAATATTTAATCACTTAAAATTACCAAACAACTCCTAACCAAATCTAAAAAATAAAAAATAAAAAAAATAAAAGTACTAAAATGCCCTTAAAACCAACCTTATTTTTTAATTGAAGAGTAATCCTGTAATTTAAATGTTTATAAAAATGAAAAAGACGAAGAAGTTCTTTTGTGCATGTTCTTTTGTTTTCTCCCAAGGGTATGACTATATCTTTATTGTATAATTTTTTTGTAAAGAAAAAAGAGTTCATGACTGAAAGCTTAACAATTTTTTTTGCTTTTAAGGGTAAGATTGTCATTTTACTATGATATAAAAGGTGTCATGATGAATTTATCCCCAATTAATTTTGCAATGACTAATGAATCCCTTGAAAAAGATAATTCTACCCCTAATTGCAAGCTTCTTAAGTTCTTTGTCCAAGTATATAAATCATTTTACTATTTCAATGAACAATAAAATGTGTCTATGACTACAGTATTTTACTGGTAGCTTTTAGTATTTTTTTTTTGTAATATGAACTCTTGATCAAAATCTAACTATAAAATTTCCTTAAAGCTAATCACAAAGCTAATGCTAGCTCTTTTAGTTGCTTTTCTATTAAATAAATTAAATTTTGTGATTAATTATATAAGTGGAACTCTCATGAATTATAAGTAAAATGAATTAATTTGAATATAATTCAAAGAAAAACTCTTTGGATTGATTTAACATTTTTCTTTTCTCCAAGACATTCTATTTTGCAAGTATATATTATAAGCATAGTTTTAAAATTTAACTCTGTATAGTTTGAGTCACTAATTGACTCTATTTTTTTAAATAAATCAAAATAATATTTTTTAACAAAAAATTATAAAAAAATAAATCAACGAGTTAATAATATAGTTTTAACTCTATTGGGTTTAGATTGATTAGTTACCGGATAAACCTTAACTTTTTATTAAATTATTAATTCAAGATTTAAAGTGATCAAATTCTAGGTTGATTTGCCGAGCTAGTCCAAATTATAAAATTATGGCCATAATGTATCATAAATACTTTAAAACTACTACTGATTTGAGTAATATTTAGATAGCACTTCTATAAACGAGCCCATCAATATCCTTTAATAAAGATGTGTTACTTTATCTCACCACGGCACTTGCAAATCTATCGTGCGTGAATCACGCGCTCTACTCTCGAGTGTGATTCCTTACTCCCTCATTAGGTGGCAGACAAGGGAAAATAAATAGGAACCAGTTATTGCCGTTAATAGTTAAATCTCCTCCCGGTTTATTCGGTAACTCCGTCACTTTCTCCGCCATCAACTGCCTATCTGAGTTGCTCCTCCGTCTCTCCGAGCACTCCCTTTATGTTTGGCAATGGATTTCAACATATTTTTTTTTATTTTTAATTGTTTTTATATATTTTTATTAAAATAAATCTAAAACATAAAAAAATATTATTTTAATATTTTTCTAAATAAAAAAACTTTGCAAAAGTAACCCTACAATATTTTCAAACATGCTTTTAATTAATTAATAATGATCGCAATCCCAAAACACCTCTCATGTCTATTTATAAATGATGAAAAACTCAGAAATTAACTAATCATATAAAAAAAAGAAAAGAGAGAATTACTTATTTAGTCCTTGATTTTTGAACTCAACTATAGCTTAATCCCTTTTATTTAAAAACCTACAAATCAATTATTTTTACTTTCGTTGACAATTTACATTTTTTTGAAAAATATAAACTTAAAAAAAAATCAAAAGGTTTTAAAATGTATTTATTAACGTGGTTGAAATTGATTTCAAAATGCTTTAGAACTAGAAAGGGACCAGAACAAAGTATTTTTAGGTGATTTTCTACATCTTAGATGATATAATATCTTAATTATAAAAAAAATTATTTTTAAAAATACACTTTCTGCTATAAACACAATCTAACACACTTTTTGAGAGATTGTTAAGCACTCTTAATATATTAATATATTGTACCCCTACTTACTTTTTATTTAATCTTTTTCTTAAATAAAAAAATAATATATCAGGTGTAATTAGTTACTTCTTTACAAAGATGATAATTTCATCTAAATTTGATGGATATTAACTTGAATGAATAAAAAATTTTTATACCTGATTGATTTTAGATAAAACTTGAAAACAAAGAGTTAGGTTTCAGGTAGAATATAAATAATAATCTAACCAGTCCAAAATAAATAAATAATCTTAAAATTTAGAAAAAATTACATGTATATCAAGTCAATTAAATACTAAATAGTTATAAATTATAACATGTGTTTAAGTATTAGATTCGATTATAAATATTAATGATACTTTGAAACTTGATAGAGTATGGTTTTTATATAAAAAAATCCATACTAATTGAATTTGGGTAAGATTTGGATAGTTATTTTATATTCGGTTTTGAATATAGATAGTACAAAACCTGACTCAGATGTATTAATAAACAACGGTGAACAAGATAAAGGGTTAAATTATAAAATTCTTAACTTAAGAGACTACTATTTAATCTCTTTCAAACAAGAAGGACTAAATAAAATAATTTACACAAAAAAGAACATTTCTTCCTGGTAGAGAGAGAAACAAAGATAGACGCATCCTTTCATACGTGCATACATTTTTAGAGAGAGAGAGAAATTGTTTCCGTTCCGTTTTAATTTTTCTCTCTCTGTTTACTTTCTTTCCTCGACCGGCTCGGCGTTAGAGAGAGAAAAGCGAGAAACCTAATCGAAGAAAAGAAAAGAAAAGAAATTATTTCTCTCTCCTTTCTAATTTTGAAAATTTTCGCGGAAATTGAAAATGAACGATCTTGAGCTAGGGTTTTGAACTGATATAATCTAATAATCGAAGTGAACCTTTCAAGAATGTTAATTAGAGATTTGAATTCGTTTGAATTTTAGCTCCGATCTTGAAATCAGGGTTGATTGATTGAGAAATGGACGTGGAGGCGTCGTTGGGGGCGACTGATCACGATCCGGCGGTGCAAGACGCTACTTCTTCGCCGACGGAAATGGACGGGGAACAGATAGGGGAGCAGTCGCCACAGCTGGCAGGATCTCAGGCAGCGTCTACGGCGGAAGTTACGGGTTCTAGTACTACTACAACGGCGCCGCAGCAGGTTGTGCAAGCGCAACAGCAGAGTCCGGTGGTGGGGCCGAGACACGCGCCTACGTATTCGGTGGTGAATGCGATTATAGAGAAGAAAGAGGATGGGCCTGGGCCTAGATGTGGGCATACTTTGACTGCTGTGATTGCTGTTGGAGAAGAAGGCACGCCTGGGTATATTGGACCCAGGTTGATCTTGTTTGGTGGTGCCACGGCACTTGAGGGAAACTCTGCGTCTACAGGGACTCCTTCTTCGGCTGGGAGTGCTGGAATCAGTATGTTTATATATATATATATATATGTATATTGGTGGTTTTAATTACTTTGGTGGTTCAATTGTTTGATGATAAGTTAGTAATTTTAGGGTGAAATTTTGATATGGCGTGGGGAATTTTGATTGAATTGAAGATGGTTATGCAAGCTTAGTCAAGTTTTTTGCCTGTTTTGTTACTAGGTCTATTGAGAACCTGGTGATTATAGTTTACTGAATTTTGGTTAAATGGGAAGGAAGTGACCTCAGCTGCATGTTTTGGTAATTTTGTTATTTTTTTTCCTTGTAGGAAGTGGCAATAGGAATAAGTGGTTATGTGAACTCTAGGGTTGTTTAAATTCAGTGCAATTCAATTGGGGTATTTTGCTTGGTTTGTTTTCTATTTTGGCGAGATTGAACCAAGATTTTCTGCTATTGGTTATGAAGTTTTAGGTCATGCGTCGTCCACGTTGGTTCTGGTACTAAGTTTGCAAATTTCTCAATGGTTCCGAGCTTCCAAGTAGCCTGACTGTTCTTTCACTGAATCTTGAGAAATTCAAGCTGCAAAATCATGGGTGGCACTGATTTTGCTGTTCCTTTTAGTTATACTACACCGGCAGTATTTGAGATCTACTGTTGTTAGAGTCCAGCTAATTTAACAGGCTTGTGATAATTATTTCATTAGGCTGTATGCTACTCAGGATGCTCATCATGTGTCGGTCTTGAATGTTGATGCTTTAGTGGTGTGTGAAGCTTTTAAGTCAAAGCCCAACTAAAAGTGATTGGCAAGTTTGTGATTTGAAAATGCACAAGTCTTGTTCAAGCTGCGTATAGCTGCTAGATGAATGGATATTTGTCTTGATATCCTAGCTCTTATGGCATCCCTATATTCGGCACTATTTTTCTTGAATCCAAGTAGCACATGGTTGCCATTTCATTCTTTTGCGTCAGTCTGATAACCATGTTGACATTGAACTGAAATTGCATTAGCAAGAAATGAATGACATAAGATGATGGATTTTTTCTCTACCGAGTCTTAGTGATAATGTTTTATGAATTCTCATTACCTTTATGATTTGGTCTAAATGCAGGACTAGCAGGTGCCACTGCTGATGTTCACTGTTATGATGTGCTAACGAATAAATGGTCTAGGTAAGCTTAGCACGTGGAACCGTTCATTTCAGGAGCTTAATTCTACTCTAAAACATTGCCTTCTTTCTCTTATTTTCTATGGGGATTATTTACTATGAACTTATTTTTTCAGGATTACTCCATTTGGAGAACCACCCACACCAAGGGCTGCCCATGTGGCAACTGCTGTGGGAACTATGGTAGTAATTCAGGTGAACATATGGTGAATTATCCTATTCAGTTCACATCTTTTACCAGATCATGGTTATCTTTACTTTGTTATATATTAACTTTTCAGTTATGACTTGAATTTTACATTCAACACAGGGTGGAATTGGTCCAGCTGGTTTGTCTGCTGAGGATCTTCATGTCCTTGACCTAACACAGCAACGGCCGCGGTGGCATAGGTTGGAGTCTTTACAAATGCTTGCTCATTCTTTTGTATTAATGATGTGATTTTGATTTATATGAATGTTAATTTCTTGTAGAGTGGTTGTTCAAGGCCCAGGACCAGGGCCACGATATGGGCATGTGATGGCATTGGTGGGTCAAAGGTATCTCATGGCGATTGGAGGGAATGATGGTAAGTGTCACAGTCAAAGCTCACACCTCACATGTTGTACATGGAGTTAAATTTAGCATGTTGGTTATCACTGCAAGCATGTGTATGCGCGTATATCAATATCTTTTATGTATTTTCACAATTGTTTGGTTTATGCTTTTCAGGAAAGCGGCCTTTGTCTGATGTGTGGGCCTTGGACACAGCTGCCAAACCTTATGAATGGCGTAAACTAGAACCGGAAGGGGAAGGGCCACCACCATGCATGTAAAACTCTCTCTCTATTTATCTTTCATGAAAAAGTAATGTATGATTTAGATATACTGTTACTACTTAATCTTTGTGCCAACTGATATTTTTTTGTACACTCTCTGTCTTGTATGTATGTACAAACTTGAGTGTTAGTTTCATGTTTATTTGGATGTTGGGGCTTATCTAATTGTAATTCCTGACATTTCTACTGTTGGTAACTATTGAAGAAATGTTTCAGCTACTGTCATTTCATAACCATATCCAATTCATGGTTCTTTGCAAATTGACTCAACATTATAATCTCTTTGACGTCATTATCCTTTTCCCTTCATTCATTTGAGCTTGAATCTTTTCTCAGAAAATGAAAAATAAAATATGGGAGAGGGAGAGATGGAGACAGAGCATGCTAGAAAAAGATGGAAATAATGATTTTTTTTATGTGCCAATGACAATGTTTGCAAGTACATGTTTGCAATTGATATCACAAATGGCTGCTTCTTTTTTGTTTAGTTTGCTTTTGTTGTTTTACTTTATGTTTTAGTCATATCTGAAGGTTTAGCTAACTTCTTATCCTTTATTATACTTGACTAGGTATGCGACTGCAAGTGCACGCTCAGATGGTCTGCTTCTGCTTTGTGGGGGAAGGGATGCGAACAGTGTGGTGAGCTGAAAACTCGACATGCATAATGTTTGGTTATAGTAGATGCATTTCAGAAAAATTATTATTAATTCTTAATGGGCTTTATTGTTTATTTCATATTGATTGCTTCAAGAGATGTCGTTTGATTTTTTTTTTTAATTAAGAAACCTCAGATTGCTAATTGTTAGAACTTTGTTGGCAAACAAGTTGTATGGCATTGCTGATCTTTCTAATTCATGAATTTGAAAATGGAAACAAAATCCTCTTCAAGAATGGCAACAATGACGTCAGCTTTTTGGGAGAAATTTATAAAATTACTCCAGTAATCATTAGTGGATATTCATTTATTAATCTATATAACCCAACCTAGAATTTCCACCTATGAAAGAGAATGAAATGAATTTCAGAGACAATTTTCTAGGTTTCCTAAGCTTTTGAAGGGAAAAGTGAGATTTATTTTCTTTTGCTGTTTTCTTATTTATTTATTTTTATTTATTTCCATAACAAGGTGTGTGCTGCTGTTGGGGACTTTGGGTTTTGGAAACTTGTCTCATGCATTCTCTTGTAGTCAGTTGTCAATGCTGTGCCATTCTTGTTTCTAAAGTTTTGAAACTTTTGATTAATGTGATTTCTCAAATTTGTTCATAAATTGCTTGGAATTTTTCTTAACTATCTATCCAACTTTGCCAGGAATGGACTGAATTGTGTAACTTTATGTTCGCTGCATGTTTTATTTAGATAATAACAATATTACAGGAATAATATATTTTTAATAAAGGAGTTTATAGTTTTGAAATCATGCCTTTGTTTCTTCTTAAATTTTCATTTCATTTGAAAATTTTCTTTTTTGGAAGAAAATAGTGAAATTACTTTATTTCTAAGAATAGTGATTTATTTATTTATTTATTGTGATGTGAGATTTTGTTAACCTCTTTTTATGTGTTGCCTGTTCCTTGCCTCTTGACCTATTCAGCCACTTGCAAGTGCATATGGACTTGCTAAACATAGGGACGGCCGTTGGGAATGGGCAATTGCTCCTGGTGTCTCTCCATCTCCAAGATATCAGCATGCAGCAGTAGGTTTTTGTGCTTGAGTAAATTGTGTTTAATTAACTTGCTTCTGTCCATGGAGATTAATTACCCTTCAATTGTGCAATTTAGGTCTTTGTAAATGCCAGGCTCCATGTATCTGGAGGGGCACTTGGTGGTGGTCGCATGGTAGAAGATTCATCAAGTGTTGCTGGTAAACCCTGAGTTACATTTAATTACATTGCTGTATTCAATATGCCATCACTTTGAGCTGCCAGATTTTTATTTAGCTTGAATTTAATGTGAAGGTGGGAGCAATTTAAAATCCAGTTCCAGTGATGTAATTGTTCCCAATAAGATTGTGTTTATTACTGTCATCAAAGATGATTCTGCCCTGAATTTGAATAATAACCTCATGTTTTCCCATGTGTAGTGTTGGATACTGCAGCAGGAGTTTGGTGTGATACCAAATCTGTGGTTACCAGTCCAAGGACTGGCAGGTACAGTGCTGATGCTGCGGGTGGAGATGCTGCAGTTGAGTTAACTAGGCGTTGCAGGCATGCAGCCGCTGCAGTTAGTGACTTGATATTTATTTATGGTGGTTTACGTGGTGGTATGAGATGATCCTACTTCTATAATAATTGCTGCATTTTGTTTATGAGTTTTCTTTTGGCCAACATGATGTCCACACAATAAAATTGCTGTATAGGTAATTTCTATGTTGTGATAAGCAAAAATTATCTGAATGTTATGGAAAGATGGACTAGGGAAACCTGTTAGAGGATTTTACTTGATGTTTCTCAATCGGTTTTGAAATGGAATGTGAAAGGCTGAATATGACATTGCTGGAATTTAGTGGAGTATATTTGACAAGATATGGAAACGTTGTTAAAGCTCAAGCAGATTTCATAATGTATCCTACATGGCTTTTAATTGTAGTAATATGTGGTTCAGGGCATTAACTGGTTTACAGTTTCAGACAAACATTCTGGATTTCTTGGAGTAACCTGAAAAGGGCTGGAATTTTTTGAAACTACATCAGATAAAAATGGATTTGAATCATGACATTGGAAGCTAATTAGCTTAAACATGCTGTAAGGTTAAGATGCCTTCATGAAGTGAGTCTATAATCATCCTTAACAATGACTTGTTAAGGATGATTATATCGCAACCACCTGACTTGAACCGCTGACCTGATGGTTCATGTATTAACACAAATTATCAGACTGCAATGGAGTCTGGTTTAGTACCATTTTGTTTTTGTTTCTGAATGTAAACGATCAATCAAGAGAAAAAATATGTTTTAACTTGTAACTATAGATATGTATGTCGAAGAATATCTTAAAAACTCAATCTTGGAGACAGTTTATTGAAGATTGTCCAATTGATTGATTTCGAAAGTTCATTACTATGAACCCTTCTTAACTTAACATTCAAAGTACTGAATTTTGATAAATGTGTTTATGCATAGGGGTGTTGCTCGATGACCTACTTGTTGCTGAAGATCTGGCTGCTGCTGAAACAACAAGTGCAGCTTCCCACGCTGCAGCTGTAGCCGCTGCTTCCAATGTACAAGCTGGTAGGGTACCTGGAAGATACGGATTTGTAGATGAAAGAAATAGGCAAACCATGCCTGAAGCAGCACCAGATGGTTCTGTTGTGTTGGGGAATCCAGTTGCTCCCCCAGTAAATGGTGACATGTACACTGATATAAGCACAGAGAATGCGATGCTCCCTGGACCCAGGTAAGCCAGCCACTTCATCTGGTCTTTCATTTTCATTACATTTAAGTAGATGTGCATTATTCAAGGAGTTAGTAGATGTGCATCATTCAAGGAGTTGCTGGATGTGTATCAATATGCAGGAGAACGAACAAAGGTGTTGAGTATTTGGTTGAAGCATCAGCTGCAGAAGCTGAGGCTATCAGTGCCACTCTGGCTGCTGCCAAGGCACGACAAGTTAATGGAGAAGTTGAACTTCCTGATAGAGATCGTGGAGCAGAGGCTACTCCTAGTGGGAAACAAATATCTACTTTGATTAAGCCTGATTCTGCTGGATCGAACAATATTGTTCCTGCTGGAGTTCGGTTACATCACAGAGCTGTCAGTATAAAAAAATAATGAACTTTTTGAATATGATCTCAAGTCAATTTTGGCATGAAATATGCATATTTACATCAGACTTTATATCTGAGACTGCCTTTTCAGGTTGTTGTTGCTGCTGAGACTGGTGGAGCTTTGGGTGGCATGGTTAGACAGCTTTCAATCGATCAGTTTGAAAATGAAGGCAGGCGGGTAAGTTATGGGACCCCTGAGAGTGCAACTGCAGCTAGGAAACTATTGGATCGACAAATGTCCATCAATAGTGTGCCGAAAAAGGTATTTGACTGTTCAATTTGAAGTACGTGCGCGTTGTGGATTTGAAAATGCTGCTAGATGCATCTTTATACAACGTAGCTTATGTGAGCAGTTTGTGCTGCTGACCTGAATTAGTCTGGAAATATTGATATTGTTAATGCTCTTGCTTTAGCACTTTAATTCGTATACTGCTGGGGTTGTCTTTAACATAAATCAAATTGTCCATATGTTGATTGATAGCTAAGATAGGCATATGCATCGTGGAAAGAAGACAAGATTCAGTTTAACTACTTCTGTAGTTTGAGATCTTGGGCTCAGTTGACATGTTCCAAATTGAGATGAGTATCAGAATATCTCAGTGTTGCTGAATGCTACCATATTGGCTTTCTAATTCAACTGAATAACTCTCCATTGCAAACTACTTCCTGTCCGATTATATACTATTTGGCATAAATTCTAATAGATGTGGAACCTCTAGTGTCAAGGGCCATATAATCATTCTTTTCTACCCTTTGACTATGGGATAGTTGTATGTTGTGCTTTGTTAGAACATTAGCACCAAGGTCTTGAATACATCTACCTTTCAATTCAGGATACAAGAACACTGCTATGTTGCTCAATTCTTCCCAAATCTCGTAACGTATTGCTTTGTTTCTTTCCCCCCTCCGGACTACCTTATGGTTAAGTGATTGTTTTGGTTTTAGTTTTCAAGTATATACAACTGTCGTGCTTTGCACTGCTATTTCTAACCTAATTTCTAGCATTCATCCAAACCATTTGTTTTTTTTTTTTTTGAATCAAAGGAAATTGTTTGAAATCAAATAATTGCTCCTTGGACTTGTTTTAGTGTTGTTTGATTCTCCCCTGTTCAACTTAATTCTTTTTCTTGGATTCCTTAGTTGTAAGAAGTGAATTTTTGTTAGATGTGTAAGCCTTCGATGTTCATGGGCACCTGTTTTTGGTATTTTAAGTGAATCACTTACCAAGACTTAATTTTCTTCTCAAATTTTCTGTTTTGTAGTTTAATGGGATTTGCTTCTATTTTATCAGGTCGTAGTACATCTCTTAAAGCCTCGTGGCTGGAAACCACCAGTTCGCCGTCAATTTTTCTTAGATTGCAATGAAATAGCAGATCTTTGTGACAGTGCTGAAAGGATATTTTCAAGTGAACCAAGCGTTTTACAGCTTAAGGCTCCTATCAAGATATTTGGTGATTTGCACGGGCAATTTGGGGATCTGATGCGCCTTTTTGATGAATATGGCTCACCTTCAACTGCTGGTGACATCGCGTAAGCTTTTTTGTGATTATTATTAGGTTCTCCCACATTCTGCCTGCTGCTGATTCATGTCATTTAATAATGAGATAAAAGTCCTGAAAGTCAGACAGATAATGATGGATTTATTTTTTTCCACATCCAACAGAGTAACCTATTAATTTTGTTGAAAGCTATCCTCCCGCAATTTCATTCCATGAGTCGTATCAACTGCTGAATTTTTATATTTTTGGATCCCTTTGGAATCTAAGCCCAACATATGCTGCCAGAAAGAATCTTCAATAAAGTGTTCATCTGCAACCATTTTTCTCAGTAATCCTCTTTTAAAATACAATACCCCTCACCTATAACCTGCCTTGCTGAAAATGAGAAGCAACAAATTTCCCATGCACCAAATGATATGAGCTCCATGCAAAAGCCCCATGAAGATTGCTTTGCAATTTCTAAATCCTTTTTATACAAAGTAATCAGTTAATCTGTGCAAAGTTTAAATGCTTGATGTCAAGGATTAATTTTGGTTTGGATTTCAAATTGGTCTGTTGAAAATGTTTATAGACCATAGCTACCCATTTTTATATTGTAGTGAACTCAGATGCTTTATACAATTTTCTTTTCCATGGCTACCCATATTTATACCTTGAGAGGTGATCTTTTGATTATTACCTCTACAAGCAGTTCTAGGTTGCTGCTAAGATTTGCAAAATCAGGTATTTGTATAGGATAAAGGGGTTAGGGATTTGTAGAGGGGTTAGGGATTTGTAGAAGGGTTAGGGATTTGTAGATTGATGCAGTCGAAGGCTGTGAAGTGTTGCTCTTTTTGGCTGTTTGTTGCAAGATTTGGTGGCAGGACGTGGGAATTGAGGTTTGGATTATAGTGAATGGGGTGGGAGTTGAAAGTGCTCAGTTTTCATGTGTTCATAATTTTTTTCATGCCTGTGTGCCACATGAATGGATGAACATGCACAAGCAGAGATTCACATGTTTGTTAGGTTTATGAGGCGGCTAATTTTATTCCATTACTATCAGATATATCGACTATCTGTTCCTAGGAGATTATGTTGATCGGGGCCAGCACAGTCTGGAGACCATAACTCTTCTGCTTGCTTTGAAGGTATTTTGGTGCGGCTGCTTCTCTCCCTCTCTTTGAGGGTGGGGTGGAGAGTTATTGCTCCTTCTCCACTTAAATAATCCTTTTAATTCACTTTAAACTTTGCCGTGGATCTTGATGGGAGCTCTGCAAATATTGTTTGACTGTTGTAGGTTGAGTACCCCAACAATGTACATTTAATTCGTGGGAACCATGAAGCTGCAGATATCAATGCCCTTTTTGGCTTCCGGATTGAGTGCATTGAGCGAATGGTACTTTGTTATACATATTTGATGTCTTATCAACTTGTTAGTTACAAACTAAATGGCTTGATGAACAGGGTGAGAGAGATGGAATTTGGGTTTGGCATCGGATAAATCGATTGTTCAACTGGCTTCCTTTGGCAGCACTAATTGAGAAGAAAATCATTTGTATGCACGGTGGTATTGGTCGCTCAATAAATCATGTGGAACAGATTGAGAGTCTACAACGTCCAATTACCATGGAAGCAGGCTCAATTGTGCTCATGGATTTGTTATGGTCAGCGCTCCTGCCATATTGTTTCTCATTTGCTTATTTATCTATAATGACATTTTTTTCTCTTCTGCTATAGGTCCGATCCCACAGAAAATGACAGCGTGGAAGGACTGCGACCAAATGCTAGGGGTCCAGGGTTGGTAACATTTGGGGTAAGAGCAGTTGTATTTGTGTTTAATTCATTACTGGAGGTTGTTTCCTGGTTTATTGGTCTGTTACCTTGTAACTTGTTTCCTAAGGTCTGTTTGAATTGCTAGAGCATTTTTTGAAATAATAATGATACTGTTTAAATTAAACTCAAAGCAGGTTCTTATTTTTATCTACTTAATTATGCTTACATCTCTTCCATGCTCTCAAATTTCTTTCATGGTATAAGATGAAGTAAGAGCTTTTGGAGTTCACTTTCTTATTAAAATTGTGATTATAGGATTTGTAGTCATTTGGCTGGTTTATTTGATTTCAGCACTGGTTGTCGTGTCCATGATGGCTATTTATGTTAACTCAGTTCTTTCCTTGCGTATTATGCTCATTGATTGAACCATATGGAGTTGACCTAGTGGAGAAGAGCTGGGACTTGGCAGTGTGCTCCTGTCCAAGATCTCAAGTTCGACTCTTCCCAGGTGCAAATAATTCCATGGGGCCATCAGACTTGGGTAAGAGCCCATGAATTAACCATGGTGCACTTGTGAGAAACTCCTTGCTGAGGGCCTGGTGCACCCCTATGATTAGTTGGGCCTTGGCCTGGATACCTGGTGCTAATCCAAAAGAAAAATTATGCTCATTGAGAATGATTTCTTCATTTGCAGCCTGATCGTGTTATGGAGTTCTGCAATAACAATGATCTTCAGTTGATTGTACGCGCCCATGAATGTGTGATGGATGGCTTCGAGCGTTTTGCTCAAGGACATTTGATTACACTTTTCTCTGCCACCAATTATTGTGGTATTTACTCGGCAACTTAAACTAGCTAGTTATTTTTTCCAAGATTCATGATTAATTTTAGCGATTCTATTCTTGCCTGTTTCCGCAGGTACTGCAAATAATGCAGGGGCAATCTTAGTTTTGGGAAGAGATCTTGTGGTGGTTCCCAAACTCATTCATCCTTTACCACCAGCAATTTCATCGCCAGAAGCTTCACCTGAACGTCATATTGAAGATACATGGATGCAGGTGCTGTTGCATTTCAAAGCCTAATATTATGACTTATTTTTACGCTGACCAGTGATCTCTATCCTGTTTCCACTGTTTTTTCTAATGACAGGAGTTGAATGCTAATAGACCTCCTACACCAACTAGAGGCCGTCCTCAAGTAATAACAAATGATCGGGGCTCCCTTGCTTGGATGTAATAGATGTGCTTCTGATATTTACATATACTCATTCCGGGCTTGTGCTTGCACCTTGGGTTTCTGGCATCTGTATAGAGCATGATGGATCCAGGAATTCCCGAACTTGTGATCGCTTTTCCTGACAAAAAAGTGAAGGCTTTCTGATTTTTTATTTTATGCACAATTGCTAGGCCTTGAGATGGTTAAGCTACAAGTTCGAGAACCAGGTTGCAGGAGGCGATTAGTTTCCCTTTCGCCCGTTGTAAATTGAGCCACAAGCAGGTAGAAGTCGTCTTCCAGGTTGTTTATCATGATGGGTTGGTAGTGCTGGGTATTTTTCACGTTAGTTTTAATATATATTTTTTCCATTCCTCGTCTTAGGCCTAATATCTTTTTATGAGGGCACGAGGTCCTTGCTTGTGATGATGAGATATATATATTGTCAAAAATCTGTGGGCGTCGTCGATGTATAATAGAGGTTTTGTGTAATTCCCATTTATGCTCGTTGTACAATATAATTTGTGTGAAGATA
>Ga0325411_1002291_pt1 | contig 21567 bp, 11 predicted proteins | sample PopdelMetagenome_13_FD_206181 | JGI IMG/M metagenome (GOLD analysis project Ga0325411, IMG submission 206181) | Populus deltoides microbial communities from Bellville, Georgia, United States - Xylem-PdIQD-R4 | ecosystem: Host-associated > Plants > Phyllosphere > Stem > Wood/Secondary xylem...
AAAAGCTTGTTTTTTATGCACTCAAACTTAATCCAAACAAAATTAAATATTAGTATGATTTTGTCATGCATTTGGTGGTGTTTTATAAAGAAAAGAAGTCAGAGCAGAACTAATTAAAAGGGGCCCCGTAGGAGATGGTGCAATGCTGCCATGTTGTACACGTAAAAGGCGATGATATGTAGAATGTGAAAGGCAAAAAATGCAAGGCGTTGAAATCTGCAAAAATAAAATACTTTTTGACTCTATGAAACCTTTGGAACCCTTCATTCTTATCCGTTGAACCCCTTTAATTAGAAAAATGATTACCGTAAAGTAATTAACATTAAGTAAGAACTTTGATCATTAAAGACAAAAACAGTTTTTAGAAAACAATTAATGGTAGTAGTTGGATGAAGTCATTGTCGGTGCTAGGTATGATGATTTTTATTATGGTGATTAAATTATTATTACTATTGATGATGAAAAGATTGAAGGAATTAAGTCTCCTATAGGAATTTTGGTATTTTTTTTTACAACTAGAAAATAATAAATATAAATAAAAATACTGATAAAATTTTTTTTCAGTTAATATATTACAATGAATTTAATTGAGATAATTTTTCATTCTTATATTCACCACTAAACACCAACAAAAAGAATTCTCTTGATATATAAGAAATGAAAAAAACATCAACCATTACAATGACGTGTAATTTTTATAGAAACATTACTAATGAAATTACATATAGTATTCTGTCGGTTATATATTATATTTATTGATGGATATACCGATAAATAAATATAAACATTAATAGAATTACATACAATTTTCTTGTCAGCTGTGATATGTTAAATTTACTGATAGAGATATCGACAGAATAAAACAAGTAAATTTTTTTAACGTGCTTTGTTCATCAGTAAATTCATTGGTATATTTATTATCAATAAATTATAAATTAAAGTTTTTCTAATAAACTATTTCTGTTCATGAGCACATTAATAATATAGAATGAAATGTGAATATAAATATAAAAAAAAACTTTCATTTCTAAAACTAATAAATCTAATTTTGATTGTGCTACGTTATAGGATTGACTTGCTCCAGGTGAGGTTAATGAGTTTCTTACCAACTTTGATTCCCAATGCTTATACCCATCACAACTTCTAATTTTATTTAATTTATATATTAAAATACTTTTTATATATGTATTTGGTAATGCCAGCAAGTTCTTTTTTCTCTGGGTTTTGAAAACTATTGATATTTGAAAAAACCATATAAAAAATCTAAAACAAAACCTTAAATGCAATGCTTTTTTTTTTTAGCAAGAAATTCACTTTACAAAATTGTTTGTAAATATGAAAAATCCAAGGTGTTCTTGTGGTTTAACAATATTGTGTTAGAACTATATAAAGCTTATTTGAAGTGTTAAGAAACAATAAAAACAACTCTAAATTAACAATGATTGGATCTTATAAATAAATCGGTTAATACATACATAAAAACATTTTTTTATTTTTTTTCGTTAGAATTACATATGAAGAAAACTTACCTTAAGATTTTTCCATTGACCCATTAAACCACCTACTTTTAATTTTATTTTATTTTTGGCAGACCGAGTCCTGAGAGTTGGATTAGTTTGTAGAGAAAGAAAGATATACCAAGAGTCCAAACGTTAGTTCTATTGACTAGCTAGCTGTACAAGTCACAAGATCAAGCTGCAAGAAAATCCAACCACAAAGGATTACCTACAACAAACATTATCACCTAGTAGGGCCATGACTGTACCTCAATTTGATCGAGGCATGTCTAGGGAGGGAGATTTTGTTCAAAAGACCATAAGATTTGACTGCCATGGTTGGACCAGAATAATAAAATAATGTTTTTATTTCATGATGTAGGTATACCTTTGTCTAAAACCTTTATAATACTCAGTGTTCAAAAACTTTGTCTATTGACTTGAGAATTTCGTGTTGATTTGTCGTATGGTGATCGTATTCATGTTGATCTTGTCCATACTAATTGTGTTCAGCAAAAGACTGCAATAGCTCAATTCGTGAGTACTCAATCTTATGGCCATGAGACTTTTTTTTTTTTTTTTAATGTTGCGTGTTTGGGAATGTGGTTGTGGTTGTTTTTTAAAGTGTTTTTCACTCAAAATAATATGTCAATAATATTTTTTATTTTTTAAAATTATTTTTAGATAAACAAATCAAAATAATTTAAAAATATCAAAAATATATTAATTTAAAACAAAAACAAAACTTCAAATTTTTTCAGAAACGTATTGCCCCAACGGGTTCAATCTTCTAAAATGTAAAATTACATCTAAAAACTATGCGAATAAATCTCACATAATCTTAATTTCTTAAGGGCATTTAAATAAATTATTAATGCTGAATGTGATTTAAGAATATATGGAATCACATCATTATACATCACACAAGCAAACTAATTAAAAAATTGCTTATGATTAACATAATTATATATAAATTATTCAAGGACTTTTTATGTTTAAAATTCATGTATCTAGTATTGAATTATTTGCCTCTTATTCGTCAAATTTATTTATATTATGTGATGTTGAAAAAAAATTATTCAAGGACGTTTTATGTTTAAAATTCATGTATCTAGTATTGAATTATTTGCCTCTTATTCGTCAAATTTATTTATATTATGTGATGTTGAAAAAAAAATACATCAATTACCTAACTTATATCATATACTACTTGGTTATTGATAAGGATACACAGGAGCTCTAACATACTAGTTTCATATATTTCTTATTAATAATAATTAACTGCCATTATTTTTTCGTGTTTATAATAAAAAATCAAACCTTAGAAACTTTGATTGAATTTCATTGGATTTGCGATATAATATTATAATAATAATTATATATGTATTAAAAAAATCGAAGAAATGATTTTTTTTATTACAAAAGAAAATGTAGTTAAAGAGTTAAGTTTGTATCCTCGGTTTGTTTTATAAAGATTATAATAATATAATATATTAACAAAAGGAAAAAAGAAGTTAAAATAGCATATCAAATAAAAAGGTTTACTATATTGCCCATGATATTAACCCAATCCATTGTCATCCTTAATTGAAGTTGCCTTGTCTCCCCAGTACTCTTCTTGCACGGTTTACTAGATGCCCATGATATGAGATTTCATTGATTAATACATACATGCAAAAACATTTTTTATGAGTTTTAAAATATGTTTAGGAATAAAATAGATATGTTGAATAATTAATTGATCTGCTAGTTTAAATAATTTTATTTATTTTTCTTAATTAAGGTATCTGGTGATTTGATATGGAAAGTCTAGAGGGTTGGTAACTGGGTAGCAGATAATATCTGATAAGTCCCAGTCAAAGCTATTACAATTGTTAAATAGATAAAGTTCCTCATAGGGTGAGGATGAACCACAATAATTGATACTCTGAAAATATATCCCCCTTACTGTATAATAAAAAGGTTTAAATACATAAAGAAGAAACAACTTCTCCTACACTTACAACCTCAACTACTTAAAACAAGGAATTCAAATGGCTACAGTTAATGAAATAATAGCTAACAGCCTTCCAATGGAATGATGCCAGCAAATCCTCAAGCAACTGGTGTTTTCTCCACATCCCCTGTATGTGGCACATTCTTCTCTACTTATGGCACGTCCTTCTCCTGCATGAGACACGTCTCTTGCATGATTCATATCATAAAACGTGGATTCTTGATAGGAGCACGTAGTGACCTTCTAGGTGGTTTATCAATACCTCCTTCTATCACTGGAACCTTGTCCTCAAGGTTCATGTTACCGAACTTTCTATTATGGTCTCCTCATTTGTCTCTTCATCATTCGAATTATAGCTCCTTTCTAACAATAAGAGGTGGGGGCCTTGGCATTTATGGCCGATGTTGAATTTTTCATCACAATTAAAGCAAAGACCTTGAGCTCGTCTTCGTTGCATTTCATCCCAAGTGAGTCTTTTCATTCGTGAAGCTGGTGTGGTTTTTGTTGTGCTGGAAAGTCAAGTTGCGGAATGAATTGTGAATTCCGTGTGAATTTGTGTTGGCGAGTGATCTGGTCATCACGCATTTGTACAAAGCTAAAAGCTTCCTTTAAAGAGTGTGGTTTGAACATCCGAATTCCTTCAGCAATTTCTGATTTAAGGTCTCCCGTAAATGTTCCCACCAGTGCTTTCTGTGTCCATCCTTGCACCCGATTTCCCAACCTTTCAAACTCTTTTTGGTAATCTCGTAAAGAACCAACCTGTATAACCCTTGATAACGCTTCATCAAAATCTTCACAATCAACTGGTCTGAAACGAGCCCACAGTTCTTCCTCAAAAACCTCTCATGTCACTTCTTTCCCTTCCTCAATGTAAGCACGGCGTAGCCATTGCCACCATTGATTAGCTTCACCTGCAAGGTGGAATGATGCCAAGGACACTTTTTGTGCTGCTAGGGTGCTTTGGTATTCGAAAAATTATTCCACTCTGTTGAACCATTCAGTTGGATCATCACCAGAGTATCTTGGAAATTCAAGCTTTGTTAACTTGGATGAGAACATTTGTCGTCCTCCTTCTGCAGACTCCGTAAACTCTTCCCTATTATGGCGAGAAAGACCACTACGGGCATTGGTGTTACTGCTGGAGTTTTTAGTTGAGAGCAAGGCCATAGAGAGCTTATTGATGACTTCCTTCATGTGATGTAACTTGTCATTAAGACCAAGTTCCATCCGACTCATACTATCTTGAAGTCCTCCAAGCGCAACTTCTAACTTTTCAATGCGTTCTTTGTTGGTTGCCATTGTAAGATAGAGCTCTGATACCAATGATAGGTCTCAGTCAAAGCTATTACAATTGCTAAATAGATAAAGTTCCTTTCAGGGTGAGGATGAACCAAAATAATTGATACTCTGAAAATATATCCCCCTTATTGCATAATGAAAAGGTTTAAATACATAAAGAAGAAAACAACTTCTCCTACACTTACGACCTCAACTACTTAAAACAAGGAATTCAAATGGCTACAGTTAATGAAATAATAGCTAACAGCCTTCCAATGGAATGATTGCATAAACCACCAAGAAGGTCACTACGTGCTCCTATCAAGAATCCACGTTTTATGACATGAATCATACAAGAGACGTGCCTCATGTAGGAGAAGGACGTGCCATAAACAGAGAAGAATGTGCCACATACAGGGGATGTGGAGAAAACACCAGTTGCTTGAGGATTTGCTGGCATCATTCCATTGGAAGGTTGTTAGTTATTATTTCATTAACTGTAGCCATTTGAATTCCTTGTTTTATGATAGGTCCCAGTCAAAGCTATTACAATTGCTAAATAGATAAAGTTCCTCTCAGGGTGAGGATGAACCACAATAATTGATACTCTGAAAATATATCCCCCTTACTACATAATAAAAAGGTTTAAATACATAAAAAAAAAATAACTTCTCCTACACTTACGACCTCAACTACTTAAAACAAGGAATTCAAATGGCTACAGTTAATGAAATAACAGCTAACAGCCTTCCAATAGAATGATGCCAGCAAATCCTCAAGCAACTGGTGTTTTCTCCACATCCCCTGTATGTGGCACATTCTCCTCTGTTTATGGCACGTCCTTCTCCTGCATGAGGCACGTCTCTTACATGATTCATGTTATAAAATGTGGATTTGGATTCTTGATAGGAGCGCGTAGTGACCTTCTTGGTGGTTTGTCAATATCTGATAAGCCAAGTGATCAGTAGTTGTGATTGTAGTAGGTGGTGCCTGGTAAGCCAGATAACCGATAATTATGTTAGTAGCAGGTGGTGTTTAGTAAGTTCGGTGACCGGTACTTGCAAAAGGTCCTTATTGATGGACGTGAGGACTCTCTGATGGTAAAGTTAGTAACTTTGTAGAGAGAGAAAATACAATAATATTTTAGAAAAACAGACTCTAAAAACATGTATGTTGAAAATGTTAAGAATGAAGATATTATGAACCTTTAGCGTGAAGGATTCATGATGTATTTATAGCTCATAAATCTTATCCTTTTGTGGAGAAAATGGGCTAAAGTGTAACTTTACCCTTATGATATTTTGGGTTGTATTATACCTAAAATAATATGTATAAGATCAATGAAAAATACTGAGGGACTCGCGTGGGGTCCTGGAAAAATCCCCTAACAAGTGTTGGGTTTGAGTAAAGTGCTCGATCCCATTAAAGGTGAAGAATAGGTCCTGACATGCTATCTGGACCCCCACATGTTAAGCTCGAGATGTGCGCCCGAACTCAAGAGGGTGTTGGGGTGCATGATTAGCACCCTTACTGGGCAACATATTCATCCAGGTGTTGGGCGCACGCCTAGTACCTAGCGTGCTAGGCGTACGCCTAACATTGGGTGTACCCTTAGATGGGCACACGCCCATCCCAACATGGGTTTAGGCTATAATTCTCGAGCCTATTTTCTTTGGGCTTTAGTTGTATATTGGGCTCGAGTTTGGTAGCTCGAGCCCAATGAATGTTTTGTGGGCCTATTTTGGGGGGGTTTTTAGGTCCATCTCAGGTTTTTTTGTTCATTTTATTTGGATCCATCAATAGCCCCCGAGTCTTTGTGATATTAATCTGCAAATAATTTCAAAAATATTTGGTTACTATGAATAGTTCATCAAATTATTTTCATATGAGAATAGGGGTTGAAATCCTCAGGTAATAAACCAGAGAGCCCATGTGTAGAGGTGTACACTATTTTTTTAAGAAATTTTAAGTATATAAAAGGGAACTATTGAAGAACCCATACTTAGAAACATTCTTAGGAGAGTGAGGTGAGATATAGAGGATTTCATACTTAGAAAAGTTTTCTAAAAGGTCATGGGAAACTATAGAAATGAAGCTCATACATAGAAAAATTCCAAAGTGGTTGGTAAAAACCCATGGAGGGTAAGTCTATACTTATAAAATATTATAAAAGGCTGAGGGGATCGCAAAAAGGGTGACCCACGTCGACATCTATACTTGAAAAAATTTCTAAAAGGCTAAGGAACCAAAACTATGTCGACACCCATACTTAGAAAAACTTCCAAGTGGCGGAGGGGATAGATCCATGAAGAGTGGTTTTATTACACCAAGAAAGCCAAGTTCATCCCTTGAAGAGTGGTCATACTTGAGTGTGGGAGATATGTAACCTCCTTAGGATGACATGGGATATGAGATTGTATTAGAGAGGTTGGAGATCCAAGATCAATCTCAGGTGAATTGGTGAGAGTCCTTTTGGCATCACTTGGAGAATGTGTCAGTTCGAGACTGTACTAGAGAGTTTAAAATCCGAGATCAACATCTGGCAAATTGTTAAGAAGCCCTTTGACATCACCTAAAAAATATGTCAATCTAAGACTGCACTGAAGAATGAGGGATCTGAGATCAACCCCTAATGAATTAGTGAGAGGTTTTTTAGCATCACCTAGAGAATGTGTCAGTCTGAGACTGTACTAGAGAATGAGAGATCTGAGATCAACCCCTGACAATTGTAGGGATATTGCTTTAGGGAGAGTAAGTCAATTCCCTTCAAAGAGAGTGGTCGGGAGCCCCCTACTGAAGATTTATAGTTAGGAAATGTATGCCAGGGATAGATTATTATTATTTCAAAAATAAACTTACATTCTTATTGAAGATTATGCATCATGAAGTGATTTGTTAGGCTTCATAGAACCTAGAAAGTTTGGTGTGAAACAACATGATTGGTAATTGATGTCCATCTCGCGATAGCTAGGGGGCATATCTAGAGTATCGGCTATGTGCACAGGTATCACAATGATGTAAGCATCCCCCTAGAGGGACTTAGCGAGTATGAAGGCAAAATACTCTCATGAAGGTCATTCTGTCCAGGCTCTTCTAGATAGTGCAATGGTGTACTGGTGCTGGGAGTGGCAAATAATAATGATGATAGGGTCAAATGTGTTACCATAGGTGCCAAGACTTGTTGGGGTGACATGGTATGATTTAGTCCTTGTGTTGCCAACACGACTTTAGCAAGAACTTGCACATGGTTGATGAGTTGTTAAAGGTATGGTTAGGATGAAATGTCTATAATGGTGGTAAGGAATACATTCATCATGCACCCTAGCTTAGGTATGACATGGAAATCTCAAGAATAAGTTTTAGAAACTAATGGTTTTTTGACCAGTTTCCACAGACGGCGTCAATTGATGAGTTCTAAAATTCAATATGCTTAGGAATAAAACTGATGTGTTGGATAATTGGATGATCTCTTTGTTCAAACAATCTGATCCATTCTTCATAGTTAAGGTATCTAGTGATTTGATATGGAAAGCCTAGAGGGTTAATAACTAGTAGCAGATGATACCTACTAAGCCAAGTGACCAGTAATTATGGTAGTAACAAGTGTTGTCTAGTAAATCAGGTGACCAGTACTTTTGGTAATAGCAGGTAGTGCCTAGTAAGTCAGGTAACCAGTATCTGCAAAAGATCCCCTTTAATAAACATGGGGACTTTCTGATAGTAAAGTTAGTAACTTTATAGAGAGAAAAAGTGCAATAATATTTTAGAAAGATAAACTCTGAAAATATATATGTTGAAAATGTTAATAATAAAAGATTATGAACCTTTGGCTTGCAGGATTCATGGTGTATATATAGCCCATGAATCTTTTTCTTTTGTAAAGAGAAGAGACTAAAATGTAACTTAAACTTTATGATATTTTGAGTTGTATTATACCTAAAATAATATGTAAAATGTAACTTCAAATAATAATATTTTAAGCTAAAAGGTGTTTTTTTTTTATCTATTTTGGAGGATTTTTTAATATATTTTATTTGGATTCTTCAATTTTCTATATAAAAAAATACATGATACCGTATATGTGCGGCACCTACAAAAAGAGAACAATGAGGTTTTTTCAACATTGTTCTAGAAAGCGGTGTTTGGACGTGGAACAATGCTACACGTACTGCCTGCAAGTATCGCACATTTTATGGCATGTGCATAGTATATATACTCCAATAACTTTTTTGAATTTCTTGAATGGATTAGAATGTGTTTTGATGTTTATTGGTTTTGCATATTCTTATTATTCTTATAATGACTATATATTGTTTTTAGGTAAAAACAAATGTAGAAATTGGGTGTCGAGACCAAAACCAACAACACCTGAATTTTCCAATTACAATTGCTAACGATAAAGCTAAAAGGCATCGTGGTTGCTTGCAATTACAGTGGACAATGCTTCATTCCATATAGATGACTTGTCGTTTGTAATTTTGTTTTTTTTAAAAGTTCCTAGGTCCTACGCATCCGACCCATCATTTAAGATTCTAATTTCATTTTGACTGTTTGGAATATATGTTAGCAGTTATTTTTTAAATTATTTTTTGATAAGAAATATACTAAAATAATTTTATTTTTTACATTAATACATCAAAATAATCTAAAAAAATAAAACAAAAAATTTAAAACAAAAAATTTTAAAAATAAAATTTTTTCAAAAATATTTTTTAAATAGAAAAAAAAAGCTCAACAATAAGCCAATGTCATGGAGGATCTAAATTTCTTTCTGTGTTTTTTTTAGTTTTTCTTTTTTTTCACTTTTCATTTAGTCTTACATAATTTTTATTTTCTCAAAATCATTTTCTCTAAATAATTAATGGTTATTTTTGTGTTTTTCATATAACCTTATAAAAAATAATAATGATTAGTGTAAAAAAAAGATTCTTCATGCAATTTTTTAAAAAGAAGAATAATTAGTTTTCAAATTTATTTATAAAAAGCTTTAATGATTGATAATTAATTTATCTAATATACATGATGTCCCGAAATATCCAAACAATTTAAAAGCAAGACTCATATGTTAGATAATCGATTAATTAATTTATTTTAATAATTTAATTCATTTTTCTTGGTCTAGGTAGCTGGTAACTAGTACTTAGTGCCTAATAAGTTAAGGCGGTTGGTGACTAGTACCTGTAAAAATTTTCCTTTAGTGGTTTTGGAAACTCTTCAATGCTTATGCAAGTATATTTTCAGAGAGAAAAAGTGCAATGATATTTTTAGAGAAAAAAGCTCTGAAAATATGCATGTTAAAAATATTAAAAATCAAGAGATTTTAGACTTGACATCTAAAGGATTCACGAGGTATTTATAGCCCATGAGTCTTGTTTTTTTGTGAAGAGAAGGGACTGAGATATCATCTTTTTCTGGTAGCGCTTAATGATAGATAAATATATCTATCATTAATGAGAGATATATATCTCCTACACATCATTAATGTTGATGAAAATGTGGCAGGTCCTTGGAAAACTTTTATACACCTGGAGGTGTTGAAATATGAGTATCTTTGACCTTAACATTTTATGTTAATGATTATAAAAATAAATAAACAAAGTTTTGTAGCCCAATAAGGAGCCTAGAAAAATTGTCAATTCTATATTCATTCGGGTTCAACGTGTAGCTAAGTTCAGAAATATTAAGTTTGGTAGCTCGCCAGACCCATATGTATCAAGACTCAGTGCGTAGCTGAGCCTAGGTACATTGGGTTTATCACCCTGTCTTTAGCTCCTTTTCAACTATTAGACTTATACAAAAATAATATGTATAAAACTAGTTGCTATAAAAAATTAATTACAATTACATTGAAACAAATTAATTTTCAAATTAATGTCAATCAATTTGTTTCTTTAAAAGAAACATCAACATTGTATGTAGATTAATATTTATAAGAAGAAATGGTCTAAATAACAAGGATTTGTTGGTTAACAATTCATAATTTTTTAATCTATATTATTTCTTTACTAATTATATATCGCTTCAAAATTAATTATGATTTTTAACATGCATTTACAAAAATAATTTTCAAAATTATGTTGATGTAAAATTAAAAAAAAAAACTATAAAGTAAATAATAATTGATTTTTAATAATACTTATAATTGATTAAAATTAAGCATCCTTCTAACATAGATTGCTCGAGCCCCGTTATTGATTATTTTAATTAATATATTTGGTCACTTTATTGTGTTAATTTGGTCTGAATTGGACCCCCTCTTCTCTTTCTTTTCTTATGTTTTTTTTTTAAATAAGATATATGTATGTTTATAAAAGCTATAAATTGTTCCAGCCATAAATTTTATAAAAGCTATTAATTGCTTTTTTTTTTCTTAACCAATATTTCAAGAGAAAGTTTCTAATGGGACTTGTGTAAAAATATATTATATATTGATTAATCAATATAATTTTAAATTTATAATTAGAATAATATATAATAGACACCACGTCATACACAAAAACAAATAGTACCTTAGTGATTGTTTGAGAATATGGTTTGATTTTTTTTTTACTATAATTTTTTTTTATATGCTGATGTCAAAAATAATTTTTTTTTAAAAAAATAATGCATTCTCAATAAATAAAAAAACATTCTAAAAAATAACCTTTTAATTTCAAACACTCTTTTTAATCACCTATGTTCTTCTTCTTTTTTTTTGGTAAAAGGTCAGTGCTGCAAACTGCCTTGATCACGTGTATTATCAAGCAGACAACACACTGAGGCCATCTTGAGATTTGCAGGCCATTCATAATCAAAGCATGTGTGTGTAGCATATGCATGGTTGTGATTCTACACCAAACCACAATCTTTTCTCCAAATTAAGGTTACTGGCATAAGTTGCAGTAGCTCTTTCCTAACATAATCCTACCTAATCAATGAGCTTAGAATACCCATTAATTTTCTGCAATACTGTAGCAGGGAGAAAAGGTGTGATCAGTGGGACTGTCAGTCAGCTGCAACCTCCAAGCTCCTTCCATGCACAATGCATGCAACTCCACATCTCTCTCATTATACTTCTGATTCATTTCTATATCTAGGTTAATTATTCTCCTCTTCCTAGTTTAGAACAGATGATTAAGCAGCTGCGACAACAGATCAAGCCCTCCATGGAAGAACTACCTGATCTCGAACTTGGAATGACATCATGTACTGATTTGATACAAGAGCAGCAAGGCACTACTTCGCTCATCTCCTTTGCTATTGAGCTCCAAAGAAGAGGGCAGTTGAATGATAACTACAAAACCTTGAGGGATTTGATTAAAAATCCTTCCACCAAGGTACTTGTACCCTACATTAGTTATTAATTGCTTTTCTTATTTAAAATTAGACGTGGATCCGTTTGTTTGTGCGGCCAGCCGCGTAAACAAACACGCTAAATCATTTACTTGTTTTTCTATATAGGAGGACAGAGCAACTGTGATTAGAGATGCTATTAAGTATATCATACAACTTATCCGAACAGTTTATGAACTCAAACAACTAGTGGAGAAAACGAGAGGTAAGAAATTAGATACCATAGGAGGGGTAGACGTTTTCACGAAGCCTGTTGTTCGTGAATCACAATATAGCCATTCCTACAATGATGTTAGTATTGGACCATCATTTTCGAAGAAGCATAGCTGGGTTCAGAGGAAATCTAAGGATACAGAGATAGATGTGCGCATTATTGGTGATGAAGTTACCATCACAGTCCTTCACCGAAAGAAGAAGAACAATTATTGCTTGATGTTTGTGTCCAGGGTTCTTGATGAGTTTCATATGGATCTCCATTTTGTTTCCAGTTGCTATATTGGCTACGAAACCTATTATTTTCAGTTTAAAACCAAGGTCTGGACTGTCATTAATTTACCAGACGTATTATCAAATGTAAATTGGTCTACTGATTCTGCAAATGTGCTTTGAATTATTGCAGATTAATGGAGGACCTTCGAGAGCTAATGTGCATACCATAGCCGACAAGTTGATTGAGGTTCTGGACAGCAGTTGTTCTATATAGGGCAGGACGAAGAATTATGGATTTGAAGGTGATGCTCTTATATGTCAACAAATCATCATGCTAAGTTTGAGGACTGAGAATTTGTGTGCAAAAATGTATTCAGAAGGGGTTAATTATACACGCACGTAGTTCCTTGAAGCCCTACTATATCAATTTGGTTTGATGGGATCTCATAGTTTTCTTTGAAGCAGTCTAATTGACAGAGTTCCTGGCTAATATTTTCATCTTTAATTCGGTTCATAAATTCAATGGCATGTCATTTGTATCTCTAGTTTCTGTTTATGAACTCTGAATATTATTATTTTTCAAATTTTCATTTTTCAGAGAATAAATTATTATTTTCTTAAAGAAAAGGAGACCAAATTACTATATTAGCAAGGGGGAGGGGGGCAAAATGCTTTAACCTTGGGGGGCAGGGCCCCTGGATTCATCATCCATGCCTGCATCCGCATGGTCTGGGCGTGTCGAGTGCCAAATCATAATTAATATTCTCTCTAGCTTCTGTCTGCTTGGGAAGCTCTGGAGCTCACAAGAAACATGTCATAGGGGATGCTGATGAGAGGCAGGGCTCTTTAACAACAAGCCTCACCAAGGATGTAGAGGAGGGCGTCCGCATGGTCGATGATGATGAGCATCATCAAACTCTTTCTACAGATGAAGAACATCAATGAATCAAAAGCCAGAGAGAAACTTTTCAAGGGTCTGCTCATTGTTTAGAAATCACCAAAAAGAAAAGATGGTTTGAGAGGGATTTTGAAGTTAGGAGATAATTAACAAAGATTTTAAAGTCAAAAGAAGGTTGGTATAGATCAATCAAATTTGGAGATGACACCTGGTTATAACTGAGAAATTTGTGAAGAAACTCAAAAATACTAGAGTTTAAAATTCCTGAAACTTTGACTACAATAGAGCTCGTTAACTTTACACCAGTCCTCTATCCAACACGAGTCTCATGTTTCTGAGCAATCATTACTGAGGTAAAAAAATGGGGCATTCCTCACCAGTTCTCAGGATGAAGCTGCTCTCTTGCAGTGATTCTCAAGCCAACCCATTGTAACACTTTTCGGCCTCTCTAGTGGCAATCCAAGAGCTCGCTCCCATATCAGCTGGAAGAACAAAACTGATTCAGAAAAATTTAAGCCGCAGGATCACAGAAAACGAAAATGACTAGAACGAACCTGAGAACAAATGCCGATACTCCTTGATACACCGAATAGTACTGTGTAGTACCTATATATATGCAAATTTTAACGAACATTATCGTCTTTCCTCCAAGTAATAAAGATGGAATACCTAGCTTCAGTTAAACCGTAGTAGTTCAGCAACACCCCACCATGAGCATCAACATTAGGCCATGGGTTTTTAACCTGCATGGAGCATAAAATCCATGATTAGTTTGACAGGAACACCAAGATGTACTAGAAATTGGATCTACGGACAAAATACAAATAATATTCTTACCGCCCGAGAGACATGTACATGATTATATGTCATTTATGCTCTCTGCATAAAGCAAAAGGATGAGCAACTTGCCTTGCCCAGCTCAGTAAGAATTGGAGGAACAACTTCACAAAGCTTAGAAACCTGATCAGGTCTAAACTGGGTTACTAGTGAAAGAATTATCCATGGGAGTAAAAAGACCCATGTGTCACAAACATGACGTAATCAGTAAAGAGTGACAACCAGCTGGAACAGTGGATCATCAGGTAAATGCTTCAACGCAAACTCCTTTGACATGTATATCATGGATCAGTTTTACGCAAAAACCCCATGACCAAATCCAGGAACAACCTGCAAAACAGGGGAGGAGTGTGAATGGAGAGAAAATATGAATTAAACACAACAATAACAGAAGCAGGACTACTGTGAAGTTTGAATGTGAGAATGGTGAAGATATTTACACTTTATAAATTACCTTTCCGCTGTTTAATGTTTTCCAAACGTAGTCTTTAAGTTGTTCTGTGGTTATATCCTGTCCACACTCTTCCACAACAGATTTGATCCAAAGGAGAACTTCCTGCAACTGCAACATTCTGATGAGCAAGAAAAGAAGCAATAACAATCATCTATGGAAAAAAGAAAGTAATGCTAGCATTCAAAGGAACTTGCCTTTGGTAATAAATTACAATGTTGGTAATATTCTTAATTAGAAATCGACGTGAAACCCAACACAGATAGCAAGAGAATCATTTTGGTTTTTAAATCTATTTAAGTTATATCAAGACAAGAGGCTAAAGAAAGCAACAAATGCCTGACATGATGGTTAAGTGGTATAAGATTTCTCCTTTTTTATTTAAAAAAGTGATTTGATCTCGATGCCACTCATAGACTTTGTGCTTGCAATATGTCAATCCTTCAAGGACACAGAAAGATCAAGGAAGTCACAAATAATTTCATGCAACTTGGAAGTACAATTACAACTATACTCTAGAACTAAAATTAACTCAGTTATCTTTTCTACCATAATATCATAAGAAAAATAATTTTTCATATACATATCAATATAATTATTTCTTTATATATTGTTTTTGTATAAGATATATCATCACAACATTTAGATTGAGGAGCTTTTTATTTTTATATCTTTTATATGGACATTTAATATCTTCTTCGCAAATATTTTTACACTTCTTACATAAATATTTAATATCATCGTACAATTTATTTTTACCCTCTGTCATTCTCTTAATATATACTAAGGTAATTTTTTTATTAGTGTTTACCAAAAGATATAGGGATAAAAAAATTATGTCGGTAAAGATTATCGTAATATACCAACAAAATTTTTTTATCGGTGATTCCGTTTATATTTATCAATCCTCTAGTACTGTTTTAAAACTTAAGAAACTATGGTTTTATGTCTTTTAACACTATAAGCTGCATCGTATATGATCCTCTAGAACGTTCACAATTGATTTTGCGGGTGGTTTGGTTGAAACTTGGAACAGAATGAGGTTCTTTTTATGCTTTTGCTGTGCTTCGGACAACACCACTTCTGCCGTTGGTTCTTGATAACCAGTTTCAATCAGACTCCAGCAATTTGCTGCAACATTTTTATATGCTTTGTTTTGTGTACCACCTTCTTAAGGTGTTATTTTGGCAACAACTTGGACAAATCATTGGAGTTTTGCAAGAAAAGTTGATAAAATCAACAAGGTGTCACTCTTGGTGCCAAGCATAAGACTCTTGTTCTGCTATAATTGAATCCAAACTCACCTGAAGCACTATCGATGCATGGTGTTGTATGCTAATCCCATGTGATGGAGAATAAAATTTTAGAGATGCCCTTTTTTCTCTTCTTCTTCTTCCTTTACCTTCTTTTCTTGTAGCAGTTACTGTTAATCTATTCGCTAATACTACACCTGGTGTTAATTCAAGAAACCATGAAAGTGATGCACCTTTCTCGTCGGAAACCAAAAATGAAAATGTTGGGCCTCAAGCGATGCCTGGGTTCCTCCTTATAAGGGTTTATTGTGGAATATGAAACACTACATTTAAGATGTTAGTCAGCACAAACCCAACACGTCGAGATTGATTCACCGAGAAATCGAATCATGCAATATATTTTTGGATTTAAACCCAAAATAATAACACGAAAAACAAATCTATTTATCATTTCAATAATAATTGTCATATGTTTTTCTCCTATGCTTAATAGTAAATAATGTTAAACAATTTAAATAAATAAATAAAAATATTATACAAAATTGGTAGAAAAATATCAAGAAATCACAAATTGTTTTGTTTTGTTTTTTTTTAATATTATTACTAGGATGGGTTACCCCAGTTATATGGGCTGGGCCCAGCCTTTTAAGTCGAATAGCGCCCCAATAAAGTTAGGCTGGTTTGGTCCAACAGACCTGACCCTTTCTTAACCATCATGGGATAGGGTGGCACAGATCTAGCCCAAACTCGGGGGGGTTAATTATTCCCCCCCCCCCACACCTTGCATGCAAAACGAATTATCGTTCTGCATGCAGGAGAATAATGGCGGAGGGGGGAACCATCATGGGATAGGGTGGCACAGATCTAGCCCAAACTCAGGGGGGGTTAATTACTTCCCCCCTACACCTTGCATGCAAAACAAATTATCGTTCTGCATGCAGGAGAATAATGGCGGAGGGGGAACGAAAAGGAAGGAGGAGATTACCTGGCATGAGGGGTTGATGGTGGCCTGGTTGTGGAGCTGATGGAGTGGATGACGGTTGCAGCTGGTTGCAAAAGAGGAAGAAAGAAAAGTTTGTAGATGAGAGAGAGAGAACTTGGTGACGCACTCACCATATGAGGTGGTCAAATAACTATTTGTGGTGGAGATGATGGTGGTCAAGCTGGTGGTGGGAGTGGTGGTGGTCGAAGGCCACGGTGGAGAGAGAAATAAAAGAGAAACGGTGGTAGAAAAAGAAAAAACTAGGGAAAAAGCTAATTTTTTTATCAACTTTGGCCTCTAATTTCTCCTCCCTTTGGCCATGAAATCCACTCCTATTTACAGGGAGTGGAAGAGGGACGTTTCATCCTTATTGGTGTCAAATCTTAGCTCTTGATTCAACCTAGAAGAATCTCAACCGTTGGCTCAAAGTAGTTATTATGGGCTATCAAATTTGTTGTAGGAAAAGGACTGGTCGGGTTGCCACTTTGAGGTGGTGCCACAACCGTTGTGGCATCAATCGGCTTGAAAAGATCACACTGGCATGTAGTCAGGTGTTATGTGATCGTTTGCGTGTAGAGGGATGAAGTATTAAATACTTTGGAAAGAAGGCCACATGAGTAGCTTTTCTAAATAAAAAGATGAACAATTAACCCAAAACAATGCCATTTTGATCAAGTTCATTTTAGTTCTTTGATTTATGAGTTGTCTCAATTACATCTCTAATTGGCTTCAAACTTTCAATTTTGTTCAAATTTACCCCTGAAGAACTTCAATTTCAGCATCTTTTATATTTTTATCCTTAGTCTTGGATTTATGCAATTCGACATTCACTTGGCTATTAAACTTTCAATTCTCTTCAATTTCACCCCTGATTTCAAGCAATTGGGTTCCCATAGTTCGACATCTTTTACAAAATGATCATTGCCTATGAGTTTTTTCAATTTAGCCCTTAATTGACCTAAAAACTTTTATTTTCTTGCAATTTTACCCCTCATTTCAATTAATTGATTTGGTATAAATTAAATTTATTCTCCTAAAATTTCATTCTTCCTAATTAAGCTTAAATTGGGCTCCCAAACTTAAGTTTTCACCAATTAAGCCCCTAATAAAATTAATTTGACCAATTTAAAGTATAATTAAGTTCTTGCACCTAATTAAATCCTTCAGTTTGACCCAAATTAATTCTTAAACATAATTAAACTTTAAATTTATCCATGATTAAATCAAATTGATCTATTAAAAATCTAATTATGTCCTTAGGCTTAATTTTTATACAGATTCTTCCAATAATTATTTAATTTGACCTTTAAATCTGCATTGCCTTTTTAGTTTTTGGTAAAATGAGGTACAATTAGGCTTCCATATCCATCTAAAATTGCACTTTGATTTTTTTTATATACAAAATCCTCACAGCTTGCTTTTGCTAAAATATCCGTCTTTTTTTTTTTGAAAAAAAGAAGAAGATTAATTTGGAGAACAACACAGAAATAGGTTATGACAATTAAAATTCTTGTTTTTTTAGTGTTTTTTTTTTTTCAAAAACAGAGAGAGATATGATGAATTAGCAAGGTATTTTAAGATTTTTTTTCAATGAGAATAACATTGAGTAAGGCATTACTCATGGATATAAATTTTGCAATATGCAAGTTGCAGAAACAAATTGTAATGTAAAAACATCAATTTAATATTTATTATTCATTAAATTAAATTAAAGTGCATTATGCATAATTACATGATCATCTTCCATCAACTTTTCGTAGGTTTTCCAAGGTTTATGGTTGACTGGTTGTATCAAAAGCATAATGTACCAACAAAGGTACAATGCTCAACAACATCGATCCATGATAATAAAATTGGCATAAGCTTGAAGGGTAGCTTAACTGATCAAGCTTTGGGTTTTCTCCTCAACGGTCACGAGTTCGAGTTATTTTTGGGTAACTAGAGGCTTATATGGTCATTAACTTCAGAGCTCGTGAGATTAGTCGAGGTACACACAAGTTGTCCCGGTCACCCATGTTAAAAAAAAAAAAAAGATTGGCATGTTAATTGTGGACTTCCACAATTTTTTTATTTAAAATTAATTTTTATATATTTAAAATTGTTTTGATTTACTAGTATCAAAAATAATTTTTAAAAAATAAAAAAATATATTATTTTAATGTATTTTCAAACAAAAAAATATTTATAAACACATAATATAACATATTGGTAAAATCAATATATTGTATGGTACTAGAGGATCGTACTCATGGGGTGTAATTATGCCCATATGCCAAGAATTAAATACAAAATCTTTTCGTTAGAAAACAAATCTCTCTTCTTTTTATTATAGAAAGCAATCCCATATATATATATATATATATATATATATATATAACCATTGTATGGTTTAATTAGCAGCATGATATGGATCAAGTATAAGATGGAGGAGTTATTTGAGATGAGATGTCTTCTCTAGATTATATATTGATAATTCTACTACAAAATTAATTAAATTACAATCAAGTAACCAGCTGTAATTAAATAGCTAAAAATAAAAAAAAAAAACGACAATCAAGTAAGTTATATTATCTATGTCAGCTATGTTAATAAATTAATTACAACTATGTAACTTAGTGCATAAATAAATCGATTTATTATGATTTTTATTCAATAGTCGAAATCTACGACCAGAAAGTCAAAGAATTGAGTTATAGTATTCCAATGCCTCATCAAACCATTGTAATGCCTTTTACTTCAAAAAAAAATAATATTAAATTAGTTTTTTTCAATATTTTTTAATAATTTTCATGTATTAGTATTAAAATAAAAAATTATCTTAATATATTTTAAAATCAGAGATATCTACGTTCTCATGCATAATTATAATTACTCGTAGCCTGACATTAGTGCAATAGAGGTCTTTTCAAGTAAAAGCATGATGTGATGTGAGCGCAAGGTTTCTTATTGGAAAGTGTAGAATTCAATTATATTATTTACTTTTCCGTTCTTGTGAACGAAATAAATTCAATTATATTTTCCTTCCAATCCGATGTGTCAATTGAAGAGTTTTTTTTTTTTTTTTTCAAGTATAATTTCTAATGGAATTTTAATTAAATATTTACCATCATTTCAAATAAGAGTATGGATTTTGAAACATCTACTTTGGATTTTTTTAAAATTAAAAAAATATTTAATTATGACTCAATATTATTTAATTTTTTTCTTTAATTTTTAATAATTATATTTGCACGCATTTTAGAAACAAATTTCTCGAATGCTAATTTTGAAATATAGTTTCAATTTTTATTTTACATAATAAAAAAAAAACGTGTTTATAATCTATTAATCATCGTTCTAGACAACGATGCGTGGGCGCACCAACTAGGAGAAGTAAACAAAAGAACGCCGATTTGGGAAGCCGAGCTCGAATGGCGGCGGCTGAGCACCGATTAGGCGAAGAAGGCGGCAAATGCGTGCAATACTGGATTTCACGTGACAAAAAGGACCTTTCGTTGTGGTCATACACTAATACGACAGAATCTCCTTTTTCAGACTCACCTTTCTCTTTACTCCATCTTTTTTATTATTATTATTATTATTATTATTATTATTACTCCATCTTTATTATTATTATTCTTATTCTTATTATTATAATATTTTACGCATGTCTACGTGCCAAGTAGTAATTTTCTACTATCTATGTCTCAAGCCTGAATCGGCTAGATGTCGATCTGTCAGGTCGATTTAAGTTTAAAAACTATGGTTATTTTTAATACTATAAATGACACAAATAAAGTGAATTTTTATCTAAATTTAATTTGATTTTATATTTTAAACCAAATAAATTATTCTATTAGGTTTTGCTTTTATTAAAATCAAATAAGTTTAAATGGATAAAAACAAAAAAAAAATTAGTTATTTTTGCTATCCTATGTTTTTCTAAAACAAAAAATAGATAATTTGGTCTACTTGATTATATATATATAGTCTTTTTTATTGTTTAATTTTTTAGGATAATTTTATTTTATTTTTAAAATTAAAACCAAACCAAACCAAATCAAATCAGATTTAAAATTTATAATTTTTTAAATAAACTCAAAAAATTAACATAAACAAATAAAAAAAATCTGCATGATTTGCTAACCAATAAAAATGTACGAAAGTCCATCACTCAACTTAAAAAAAAGAGAGATGATTTTTGGTAATTTGCCGATTAAATGATGCCAAACAGTGATTTGAAACGGAGGAAAAACAATAAATTCGTTGATTATCTGATGAGACATGCATTCATCCCATAAAAAGCCAAATGAATGTATGATTAATCCCCTCGTATTTATGATAATTTTGGTGAATCCATGGAACATGATTATGCTTATCATTGTGTTTAAAATAGGAGTTAAGTAAAATTTAAATTATTTTGTTTAAAATTATTTTTTATATATTTTTAAATTGTTTTGATATCAAAAATAATTTTTTAAAAAAATTAAACAAATATTATTTTAATATACTTATAGTAAAAAATACTTTAAAAAATAACTATTACTATATTTTAAAACACCTATCAAAATTAATATACAAATACCCTTATCTTCCACCTGATAATTTCTTTAACAGGAGATGTGAAATTAATTAC
>Ga0325411_1002292_pt1 | contig 21564 bp, 20 predicted proteins | sample PopdelMetagenome_13_FD_206181 | JGI IMG/M metagenome (GOLD analysis project Ga0325411, IMG submission 206181) | Populus deltoides microbial communities from Bellville, Georgia, United States - Xylem-PdIQD-R4 | ecosystem: Host-associated > Plants > Phyllosphere > Stem > Wood/Secondary xylem...
GCTTTAACCTAAATACAAAGAGATTAATATAAGCTAAACTGAAAATATTATTCTACCCTTAATAAATAAAACAAAATATATATATATATATATATATATATATATATATATATATATATTTCTTAGCATCTCTCTTTAAACTCACGATATGACAGTTACAAGCATCCAGAGTTTGCCAACTAGAAAACAAAAACGAGAAATGGAATGTGACTTTGTAAAGAAGTCTGCAATCTGTAAAGAAAAAAAACAAAAGGCGGAGTGATGATGTCATGCTTGAGATGATGACGAGTAAGATGACAATCAATCTCAATGTGCTTAGTTCATTCATGAAAAACCGAGATGTGAGCAATTTGGATAGAACTATGGCTGTCACAATATATAGGAGTATGATGAGAAAGAAAAACTCTCATATTAGTAAGTAACCAATATAACCAAACAATCTCTTTAGTAGTAGATGTCATATCACAATATTTTACTTCGGTTGAAGATTGAGAAACAATATATTGTTTCTTGCTTTTTCAAGAAATAAGAGAATCACCTAGAAAGATATAGAAACCAGTAACAGACTTGCGATCTGTGGGATCACTGTCATGATCAACATTAAAGTATGCACGCAGCTGCAAGGAAGAGGTGGATAAGAGTAAAAGACTCTAAAAGACCGTACCACAAAGACATCGCATAATACGAAGAACAGTTGCCTAGTGAATTGTAGTGTGAGAAGCAATAAATTGACTAACAACATGAATAACATATGCAATATCTGGACGAGTAATAGTGAGATATACCAAGCTCCCAATAATAGTACGGTATAAGGTAGGATCTGTCAAAGGTAGACCATCAGAAGAAGAATACATTCCGTTAATCTGAATTGGAGTATCTATAGTTTTGTTATCAGTAAATCTAGCCCGCTGAAGAATATCTATAATATATTTTGACTGGGAAAGAAGGTAACCTCTAGGTAAGTAAGCTACTTCAATACCAAGAAAATATCAAGGATAACCTAAATCCTTCATTTCAAACTATTTAGCTAATTTTGTCTTCAAAAATAAAATATCATCAATGTCATCACCAGTAATAATCATATCATCAACATATAAAGACAGAATAATACGACCTGCATCAGTGCACTTAATAAGTAGAATCATGACTGCTAGAAACAAATTCAAGAGACGAGATCACAACATAAAATTTTTCAAACCAAGCATGAGGTGCTTGTTTGAGACCATATAACGCTCTTTTAAGCTTACAAACATACCCAGAGTCATGTAAAACACTAGGAAGGGGCATCATATAAACATCTTCTTGAAGATCTCCATTCAAGAAGGCATTTTTAACATCAAGTTAGGAGATATGCCACTAATGAACCGAACCTACAACAATAAGAGTACGAATAGTAGTCATTTTTGCAACTAGGACAAATGTCTCCTCATAATCCATACCATACTGTTGAGAGTATCCTTTTGCAACCGACCTAGCTTTGTATTGCTCAATAGACCCATTAGAATTAGTCTTGATCTTATACACCCAATGATAAACAACAACACTTTTACCAGGAGGTAGAGGAACCAAATCTCAAGTATCTATCTTATGCAAAGCAGAAAGTTCCTCATCCATAGCTTGCTGCCAAAGAGGATCAAAAATTGCCTCCTTATAGCAAGAAGGCTTAAAGAGACAATGAACATAAACTAAAAAAGAAATAAAGGATGAAGAATAATAAGAATAAGCAAAATCTAGTACTTTTGTGGACTTATGAATACATATGGATTGATGTAGAGGTGGATCCATAATCTCAGACAAAGTTTAGGGGGCTATAGATAAGAATGGAGCTTCAAGTGTGCCGAATAGTAAAATGTTAGTAGTTGCTGAATGATAAGTATAAATTAGTAGAACATGGGAATGGGTATCTGAGGTACTAGGAACCTGAGAAGATAAACTATCAGAATCCTCAGAAAATGGATCTATACAAATAATATCAGGTCTAGTCAAGCTATGAGTAGTGGATGGAATAAAAAAGAAAGGTATATGCTCGAGAAAGACAACATGATAAGACACATAAAGTTTCTGAGTTATTGGATCAAAACAACGATACCCCTTTTTACCTTCACCATAACCTTGAAAGACATAAATAACAAATCGAGAGGACAACTTACTACGTTTTGTATAAAGACAAAGAACGAAACAAGTACAACCAAAAACTCTAAAGGAGGAGTAACCAGGGACATACCTATATAACTTTTCAAAAGGAGAAAAACCTGAACTATGAGAAGATGAGATTGCATTAATTAAACTTACAACAGTAAGGACAACTTCTCCCCAAAACTCACTAGAAACAGAAGCAAACAACAAGAAAGAACAAGCAGTTTCGACAATGTGCTTATATTTTCTTTCAACCACACCATTTTGCTCAGGAGTATCTGTACACGAATAATATAATTTACAATATCATTTTTCATTCAATACTCTCTCCATATAATATAATCTAAGTTGATTTCTTTCAACTTGATCATCATTTACAATTTAACATGTATTGAAATCTCATTACAACTCCTTATTCATTACAACTCCTTATTCAACCTATATTCTTGATCTAATTAACAAGAGAAACTTCCTACAATTCCTACACACACACATGTATACTCTAGTATACTCAAGTTTCGTTCTTATAATTTCTATCATTCAAGTTTTACTTTAAGAACACTATTCTTATTTTAATCATAACCAAAGTTTTAGATTTTGGTTTTGGGCATGGATTTTCTCTTTATAAATTTAAGATACTAGGCTATAATTTTTATGGGGGAAGGAAACCTAGTTTTGCCCTTAACGCCCTTTTGTGATATTCATAATTTATCTAGCAAGGTTCAGTATAAACATTTTTTAGTTTTTAACCTATATCCAAAGTTCTACAACTCTAAATTAAATGAGGTCAATTCCATTTAAAATTTAATATCTTTAACTACATCTTTCATGAGAAATATATTTCAAATTCTATCATTTACCAATTCAAACTTCAGCGACAAGTTAATTGATAAAACTATCCACAAAAATCCAGTATGACCTTTATTTAGTTTTTAATTTATATCCGGAGTTTTATAACTAAAAATTAAATAATATTAATCTCATTTGAAAGTTAACATCTTTAACTACAACTTTCATGAAAAAAAATATTTTAAATTCTATCATTTATTATTTCAAACTTTAACTAGAAGTCAATCAATAAAATTCTAAGCCCTTTAAGTAGAGTTGGTTGAAACCTCTATCCATGGTAAGGTAAGGATGGATTTCCTTTTCAATATGTGTACAATTAATTTATTATCTACTTTTTAAATGTTCACTTCATACATTCAAACATAAATTCTTCATTAATTGAGACAATTACAACTACTTCATGTGAACAAGACTTGATAGACAACCAATGGGTTCTTCCCTTTTTAATTTGTAATGTTTACATCTTGTTTCATCTATTAACTACCCATACCAACACAATTTTATGCTATCTTAATAACAATTCATCAAAATCCCAACTCCCCTTGATTTCCTTTTATGGTCGAAACTCATCCCATGGTGGGGGATGAAATTTTCTTCTTCAATTCTTTCTGAACCATTACCAAATCATTTATCATGCTTATAAATATTATCCAGACACAATTTCATCAATAAACAATCATTCAATCGTCAAATTTACATCATGCATTTTTCAACTAAAATGTATCATTTCACAAGATAAACTCAAACCAAGATTGAATCAAAATTTCTCACCTCTTAAACACAAGAAATTTGAAGGAAAAAGATGTTCAAAACAAGTTTTTTCTTCCTCTAATTGTTTCCTCCCGACCTGTCACTTTATACTCTCCAAAACTTCAAGAAGTCTTCAATTATTAGTTCAAATTCCTTTAAAACTCTCTTTTGATCCTTTACTCACTCTTATCTAGTGTTCAAATGGATGAATTAGGTGGAAATCAAGTAAAAAACAACAAAACTTTGCCCTTTTTTCTTAAACAAAGTGGCTGACCATGAATGGTTTCTAGGAGAAGCCATTCACAATTTAAATGCTCTCACTTTATTTATTATACTCTTGCCCCAAACTTTACATAATTACAACTTGGCCCCAACTTATACTTCCATTGTTTTTTGCACTAACCACTGAAATTTGATCTTTAGTACCTTCCCAAGCTCTAATTGTCATGCAATTGTAACCTAAGATAAACCAATATGTCTTACTACCCCTCGTAAAATTACAGCTCGATCCAACATTTGGATTGATAGATATGCTCAACATTGTAAAACTAAAAAGTAGATATTTTTTCACCAAAAATCTGAATTTTGCATACTGTATCATTTACTTTAATCATCGTGTGTCTTAGACTAATTTTTTGTAGATTTCTATTTATAATTATCATAAAAATTTTCTTAGAGTCTTTACCACTTTTAGCTCCATTCGCACTTTTGTGCGTGAGTTTATTCCGAAGTTCAACATTTCTCACGCAAAAGAGACCTACATTAATTTATTCGAAACTTCCTTCTGTTTTCTAAATAATATCACTCAAATTTACAAGATTTCCTCTTTCAAATAATTATTTTAGCCGATCAAGAAACTTACACGATTTATTACTATTTAATATTTCGTGTACTAATTTATTTCTTTTTCTCATCTAAAATTTAAATTAATCACCTGAAAATGTTTATTTTGATACACAACTTTTATCTCTAATCTATCATTTCTCAATAAAAAATTTACCATTTCTTACAGTAATTTACTAGTTTGAAGCAAGGTGTTTATAGAAAATATGATAACAATTTTTGAATATTTTTTACGTTAAAAAAATTAATTTAACCCAAGGTATAGCGCCTAACAATGTTGTAGTAGTAATAATAATATGTCTACTAGGAGGATGGTGGTTCCATTGACATATGACACAAAGTCCGCTTGTGACTTCCAACAAGCTATCATGTGCAAGTGCAATTTTCTTGCATTGAAATTGCATCGCATCTAATCTTTTGTTACCTTAACAGGTGCCAACCCAATCATGATAACTATTAAAAACAAATGTTGGACTGTATATTAAGTCATTTATCAATTCACTATCTGCTTGCTTAGTGCATACATTTTTAGATTCAATTAACCCATTCCAACAGAAATCCGAAAGGCATATTCTACACAGTTAGAATAGAAGAAGCAAAAGCTACCATCTACCAAGCAAAATGTCGCACCCCTTTTCCTATATAATTACATTGATTAATTATGGTTAATTGGTTCCAACCTGCCCTGATCCTTTGATCACCAACAAAAACGTAGTCTCTAACCGCTGCAATTTTTTATTTTGATCCTTTACTTTTATTTTTATTTTTGAAGTGTCAACTCTCTGTCAAGGTTTCATCCATTTTAACAAACTCAAATGCATGAAATAGCTACTTGAGCTGCCCTTTTAAGTCAAACGTCATGTGTTTTTTAGTAGATGCATGTAAGATTCCATATTGTCAAGGAACTGGTGGCCTAACGTATGTAGGGATGACTTTCCAAGTAAAAAAAAAAACTAGTTTAACGGATCACTGGATCTTACATGTTGCCACAATGACATTGAAATCTTGCCATTTCTAATAGTTGTCTTCCATGGCCAGGTTGTAGCTTTGGCCCCTAATGTTCCAGCACTTTACGAGCTGCATTTTGGTGTTCCAATGGCTGGGGCAGTTCTTTCGGCGCTTAATACCAGGTTAGATGCATCCACATTGGCATTGACATTAGAGCAATTGAACGCCAAACTCATTTTTGTGGATTACCAGTTCAATGATGTTGCACTCAAGGCACTGGACCTACTCTCTCTAAAAAGTGTCAAGCCACCCCACCTCGTGGGAATCCCCGAGTGTGACAAATCAACTTCTTCAATGGACTGCAAAAACATATCATGTGACCTGGATTACAATGGTCTTCTAGAAATGGGGAGAGATGATTTTACGATAATTCGACCGAACAAAGAATGTGATCCAATTTCAGTAAATTATACTTCAGGTTCCACCGGGAAACCTAAAGGAGTGATATACAGTCATAGAGCTGCCTACCTCAATTCTTTGGCAGATATATTCAGATTTGACATGAGACAAATGCCAGTGTTTCTATGGACAGTGGACATGTTTCGATGCAATGGATGGTGCCTTACTTGGGCAATGGCTGCTCTTGGTGCTACAAACATCTGCCTTAGAAATGTCTCAGCAGAAGTCATATTTGATTCAATATCACTTCACAAGGTAACTCACTTCTGCGGTCCACCAGCTATTTTGAACACCATTGCAAAGGCACCAGCTGGTAACCAAAATCCACTTCCATTCAATGTCAATGTTATCATAGCCGGTTCATTCCCATATTCAGAGATTCTCACCAAGGTTGAAGGATTGGGATTTAATGTGTATCATGGTTACGGCATGACGGAAGCCCTCGGTCCAGCAATCGTTAAGCCATGGAAACCTGAATTGGATTCTACATTCGAAAATGAACACGAAAAAATTAGAAACCGCGAGGGACTGCACAACCTCTTAATTGAAGGGGTTGATGTAAAGGATCCAAACACCATGAAGAGCGTACCAAGTGATGGGAAAACCATTGGTGAAGTCATGTTTAGAAGCAACATTTTGATGTCAGGGTACCTCAAGAATTCAGAAGTTACTCAAGAAGCTTTTAGGGGTGGATGGTATCACACAGGGGACCTTGGAGTTAGGCATCAGAATGGTTACATACAAATGAAGGACCGAGGTAAGGATATTATCATTTCAGGGGGAGAGGCTATAAGCACATTGGAGGTGGAGGCAGTGCTGTTAAGTCATCCAAAGGTTTCAGAGGCTGCTGTTGTCGGACAACCTGATGCTCTTTTGAATGAGGTGCCGTGTGCATTTGTTAAAGTGAAGGAAGGTTTTGGTGCTAGTGCTGAAGAGATTACTAACTTCTGTGGTAATCGATTGCCAGACCATATGATTCCAAAGTCTATTGTTTTTGGGGATTTACCAGTCAATTTCTCTGGAAAGGTGCAAAAATTTGCTATAAGGGAGAAGGTCAATGCAGCACCAGCCTTTCCAATTGTTGAAAGTAGTTTGATGGCATGACAGGAGCAGCAAATTAAATTCGGTAGCACATATCAACAGCATATTTTTATATTTAGTATTTGTACTTTTTAGTATGCTCGTGCGCCAGTTAAAATATATTTTTATTTAATCTTATAACAAGTGAAATAAATATTCATTTAAAAACTTCAATGATTTAAATTTTTTAAAAAAAAATATTTCTTTTATCGAAATTCTCTTTTATTATTTATATATTTTTTATGCTTTTTATTAACAACATTTTTTAAAATAAATACTTAAGAAAATTAAAATAAATATTCATAAAAATTCTAATTATTTAAATCCACTCAAACTTTTTTTTCGTTATTCATTCATTTCTTTTCTATTTTGACAAAAATATATCTTTTTTTAATAGCAGCACATTTTTTAAATAAATAATGATCGTATTCTAAAAAACAAGTTTTAATAAAAAAAAAACCAAAAACCATCTCTTAATAATTTTAATGTTACTTTAAACACCAAAAATAAAAAAAAAGAGGGTAAAGCTAGAAATTGACCCCACCATCACTGCCGATTTCTGAATCGACAGCGGCACATTTGGTTGTCGATTTCTGAATCACACAATCTGCAGCGAGTCAATTTTCATTATCGGTTTGTGTTGTCAGCAGAGAATTAGTTTTCACTGCCAAATTGTGTTATCTACAGTGAGTCAGTTCTCGCTGCGCTGCCGAATTATGGTGTTTGCAACGAGTCAATTTTCGTTGCCGAATTGTGTTGTCTGCAATGAATTAGTTTTCGTTGCTAAAATTATGTTGTCCACAACGACTTAGTTTTTGCTGTCAAATTGTGTTGTCTGCAGCAAGGCAGTTCTCACAGCGCTGCCGAATTGTGGTGTTTGCAGCAACTCAATTTTCGCTGTCGAATTGTATTGTCCGCAGTGACTCAATTTTCGCTGCCGAATTGTATTGTCCGTAGTGACTCGGTTTTCACTGTTGAATTGTGTTATCTGTAGCGACTCAGTTTTCACTGCCGAATTGTGTTGTCTACAGCGAATCAGTTTTCACTACTGAATTGTGGTGTTAATAGTGAATCAATTCGCTGACGATTCTGTGCTCTAGCGAATCAGTCTATTAACGAATCTACATCACTAGCGAACCAGTTTTTCGCTAACTAATTTCTACAGCAGATTTATGTATCTGTATTGGTCAAGTAATTAAAATGATTGCTTGGTGTGATTGTACTGTGTCGAACACTTGAATATGAACTTGTGTATACTTGAAAGATGCATGGTGACAAGTTGAGTGATTACTGAATACGAATGTACTGATTTATGGCCATGATGTTTTAGGTTGTGTGACCCAGATCGGACCTTCGTTAGGACAAGGACATCCCACGAGTGGAACAAGTAGGTGATTTCCACCCCTTTCTAGCGTAACATGAATTTCTAAAGTGAATTTATTATGAAGGATCTATTGTGGTGCTATATGGAATGCTAAACTATGATGAATGTTCGTATGAGTATTACAAAGGATCTATTGATGTATTGTACTGAATATTAACTATCACAAATAGTTGTATGAATACTACGAAGGATCTATTGTTATATTATACTGAATATAAATTGTCACGAATGTTTATATGAATATTGTGAAGGAGTTATTATTGTGTTATATAAAATGCTAAATTGTTACGAATATTTGTATTAGTATTATGAAGGATCTATTGTTATATTGTACTAAACATTAACTATCATGAATAGTCGTATTAGTATTACAAATGATCTATCGTTGTATTATATTGAATGTTAATTGTCACGAATATTTGTATGAGTATTGCGAAGGATTTAATGTTGTGTTATGCAGAATGCTAAATTGTTACAAAATGCTTGTTTGAGTATTACAAGAGATCTATTGTTGTGTTATACTGAACGCTAAACTATTATGGAATGTTTGTACGAGTATTACAAAGGGTTTACTATTATGCTATAGTGAATGTCAAATTGTTATGAATCATTTCAATAAGCATTACAAAAGATATATTATCATGTTATAGTGATTTCATAAACTGTCTATGGAGCGTTTGATTGATTACTGATTAGCTTCGGCTAATGGCATCCTAAGAGGATGACCGGGATGAATAAATAATTAGCTTCGGCTAATGGCATCTTCAGAGGATGACCGAGATGAATAAATGATATAAATGATTAGCTTCGACTAATGGCATCCTAAGAGGATGACCGGGATGAATAAATGATTAGCTTCGGCTAATAGAATCCTTAGAGGATGACCGAGATGAATAAATGATATAAATGATTAGTTTCGGCTAATGGCATCCTAAGAGGATGACTGGGATGAATAAATGATTAGCTTCGGCTAATGGAATCCTCAGAGGATGATCGGGATGAATAAATGATATAAATGATTAGCTTCGGCTAATGGCATCCTAGGTGGATGACCGGGGTGAATAAATGATATAAATGATTAGCTTCGGCTAATGGCATCCTAAGAGGATGACCGGGATGAATAAATGATTAGCTTCGACTAATGGAATCCTTAGAGGATGACCGAGATGAATAAATGATATAAATGATTAGCTTCTGCTAATGGCATTCTAAGTGGATGACTTGGGTGAATAAATGATATAAATGATTAGCTTCAGCTAATGACATTCTAAGTGAATGACCGGGATAAATAAATGATTAGCTTCGGCTAATAACATCCTAAGGGGATGACCAGGATGGACAAATGATTAGCTTCGGCTAATAGCATCCTAAGTGGATGACCGGGATAAATGAATGACTGGCTTCGGCTAATGGTGTTCTAAGGGGATAACCGGATTTGGGAGTTATAAGTTATGATGCAACCATATTATTTAATAGTTTTACCCACATTTACCTAGAATTTTGCTTATGTTTTATATATAAAATTCCTTGATATTCTTTATTATATGTTTTGAAGGCATTTTTGGATGTAAGATTCAAAAGAAGTAAATTGAAGATAATTGACAGATTTGACCTCTAATCGATGTTTTGTGCAGAACTTAAGCTCTGGAGGTCGAAAGAAAGTGATTATAGTGGAATTAAAAAGCTAACATCCATACCTTTCTGTAAATATATGACAAGAAAACTAAAAAGAGAAAGAGCATGGAGATCGCAGCCTTCAAAGACAAATCTTGAATTCTGTCAATGTTGACCTTTGGCCATTCCGACTTGAATATCCTGAGCTAGAGAAGCCCATTTGATGCAAACTTAATTGTTTTGGATTCCTGACTCGAATACCTATCATCATATCAAATTTTAGTAGAAAAAGAGCTTATATGAGAGAGATATGATTTTTCTAAGATGTCACATGAATTCTGCTAGCAAACAGGTTTTGTGAAGAAACAAGTTCAAATTACTTCCCAAACATTCAAACCGACATCCAAGTCTTTATTTTGAAAATTTAACTCTTATAAGTCCAAAGTCAAAGTTTGAGGATTTTGTGTAAGGCTATTTCCCTTTTTTTTGGAAAACAGTTATTGAACTACTTAAATGTAAATTGTCTACTTAGATAAGGACTATTTTGTAGGAAAAGAGATATTAGGGTTTCCTATCAAATAAAAAGAAAGAGATAAAGGAAGAGGAGGCAGTCAGCCAAGAGAGAAAAAATGCATCTTCCTCTAAAAAACCCGAAACCATGCATTCTTCTTTCTTTTTGATTAGTTGTTCAATAGACATACAAAGCTAAACTCTTTTTCTTGGTTACAAGGACACGGAAACCTTCGGATTTCAAGAACTGTGAGATTTATTTTACTTTTTCTTTTTAGTTTATATGGTGAATGAATATGTTTGTTTTTCTATACTTATTTCTTAGAATTGTTTATTTTAATTGCTAAAGCGGACTCTAAGTTATTATTGTGAACAATCTATTGCTAAGTTTGCTATCAAAACTGGAGTTATGATATATGAACTTGTGAAGCAAATAAGTTTAATCATCGTAGTGGATCAATGTTATTAATCTTAGGGAAAACATTCAATCAAGTCAAGCATGAACTGCGAACAGTTATATTGTCTGCATTAATCAACTTATATAATTCTTAAGGCTGCCATTGAATTTTAATTACTAGTGCAGACACTGTGATTATTTGATTGTTAGGGTTAGTTATACGGCAAATATGTTAACTAACTAATGTTAAGAAAAGATAAGGATTCAGAATATAAATTGATGTTTCGTTTCAATTATTGGTTCTGATATTCATAAGTGGATGTTTACTTGAAACCAAGGTTTGTTCTCTTGATAGTTTTCTAATTTATTTAATTTAGGTTGATTTTTTAATTCTGATATAGTCTAGATAATCTTAAAATCCCCCCAATTGCATATTGTATAGCATAAAAATATGAACGAAAACTTGCTCGTGGGATCGGCCCCTTGCTTGCTCTATACTATCTTGTTTATTTAAGCTAGGATAATTAATTTGTGCGACCGTGACATCGCAATAAGTTAGTTTTAAGAATTGATGTGTTTATGTGTACTATGTTTTGTATATACCAAGCATATGAAAGAATTACGATTGTTATGTGACACGATCATTAAGTTGATGTCTTATCCCAAGTGCAGGAGTGTCGAAATAATAAATAACCCGACAAGACCGGGGTCGAATCATAGGGAGGTGAACTATATAAAATTATAAACAATAAATGAAAAGGAGTTGAAGAGAACTTTTGAGATGTGATATTGATGTAAGGATTAAACAATGATAAAATAATTGTCATGGTTAGAGGATCCACTAATAGCATTTCAAACAAGTACAGTATAAACTTTTTTTATTACTTGACTGGAAACCACACACAAAGGAGGTTTCAATCAGATTATAAATTGTTAATATGATTACATTAATTATCTTATTCCAGTAATGCCAATACTTGTAAATATTATCAGGTATTCATGATGATAACTTATGTTAACAACAAAGCAATTTCCTTTCATAGCTCAGGTGTCGGTTATACCATACCGTTGGCTATGAAAGTGCCAAGTATTTGTTGTACCAAGGGTTGTACAAAACAAATCTAGATTAACCATTTAACAAGCAAGGTATTAAAAGTGAGTAAGATAACAAATACAAAACATGTTAGTATCAAACATTAAAGTCCATGTTGAGTTTATATTATACTTATTCTTACACCATTAGTGTACCCTTTTCACCTTGACAAAATAAACTTAGCTGAATATTATGAATAAGAGAAACATAGATAAACAAGATAAGAACATAATTATGTAAGTATAGTAAAGGAAATGAAAAGCATAAACAAGAGATTAAGGAAAATATAACATGGAATAAAACTTGAACATTACAAAATACAAATGACTCCCAGACCATATTGCGTCCTTAACCCATATAGCGAGCTTTAGGCTAATGACTCCCAAACCAGTTGGTTTTAAGGCATTGGGTGTTGAGACACCCATTCGAGCTTAGTAACTCGGGTTGCAGATACTAATATGTAGATAGTGCAATGTTTGATTCCTTTAAGCTTTTCTCCTTAACTCATGTAACAAGCATTAGGCCAATAGCTCCCAAGTCAGTTGACTTTAGAGTACTAGGTGTTAAAACACCCCTTCGAGCTTAATTGTTTAAGACAAGAAGGCTACGAAACCAAACTTATCGACTTTTTTATTTTTTTTTCAATTTTATTATTATTATTATTATTATTATATGTTTTTTTTTTGCAAATTATATACTATCCCTTTCCCTTAGTTGTTACCTTTAACAAAAGAACATAAATAATATAATAATCAAATATGCAACCCACAATCATATGTTAAAGTGTGTGTGTGAAAATGAAAGTTTAAGAATACTTGTTAAATGAGTATATGAGCAGAATTAAATGATAACAATGCGAGAGTTTGTAAACCTGAATATTTTAAAAAGTATTCTAATAGACCTTGATAAGAATATTTACTAAGATGCGTCTCAAGAGTCAATAAAATTCTTCCTTACTCTGCCATCGTAATAACAGTTTTGTCAAATGGTTTTAATAATAGCAAAAAATAGTTAGTAAGTTAGTTTTTTTTTAATGTCAACTACTACCCTCTCCCCCCAACCAAAACGAGTATATGAGCAGAATTAAATGATAACAATGCGAGAGTTTGTAAACCTGAATATTTTAAAAAGTATTCTAATAGACCTTGATAAGAATATTTACTAAGATGCGTCTCAAGAGTCAATAAAATTCTTCCTTACTCTGCCATCGTAATAACAGTTTTGTCAAATGGTTTTAATAATAGCAAAAAACAGTTAGTAAGTTAGTTTTTTTTTAATGTCAACTACTACCCTCTCCCCACAACCAAAACGAGACATTGTCGTCAATGTTCTAAGGTAGAAAGATAGAGTATAAAAGACATTACCTGAAACAGCGAATACTGACAAACTTGAAACACTCTTAAACAAATATAAGAAATAACAAAACAAAATAATATGCTATTAATAAAACCAAAAGAAACAAGGTTTTTAAGGTTTCACAAACGAAGGCTCAAATCTAATCTAAGTTTTTTAAGGCTTTTCATAGTTGATCAATTTATGCGACTCATGGAGGGATCAATTACAGGGATGAAAGATTGTAGTTGGTCAATCAATTGTTTAGCAGTATCAGCAAAAATTATGATTTGTCGTGCAAGTTATAATCATTTTCTCACATCATCACATAATTTAGCATTTCACATAAATGCTCACAAGAATTTCTAAATGTACTTGTCTTATACAATAAATTTCAGCATACATTTTGCATGTAAAATGATCAAGCACCTGGTTCTTTCAACATTTAAGAAACAAAGATCAAATTGGAGAAGTCCCCCCTTTATCCTTGTTTTTTGGTCGAAGCTTACATGGCCTTGGAACCCAATTATTATCATCAATTTCTCATAATTTCCAACATATTATATGTCAAATGGACCTTTATTTCTCATCCTTATTCAGAATTTTTATTTCCCCCGAACTATGTATGAACCCTAGAAGTTAAAATTTGGGGTTCTTCCGAATTACTCACCAAAATCAACATAATAAAGAAAAAGGTTAAAGAATATGTCTTACTCTTTAAAGTTTATACCCAATTTGGAGTGTTCTTAAGAATATCTTCTTCAAGCTTCTTCTTCTTCTTCCATAACCCACACTTAATCAATCAAGCTCCTTTCCTCTAAACAAGTTTTCCCTTCATAAATTTCAGCACCAACACTTGTCTCCTTTAAAATCACTCATAAAACTCTATCTCACTCTTTAGAAAGGTGTTTGTAAGCTCTCAAATGAAGAATTTTAGAAATGGTTCCCTCTCTCCCTTTATTTGTACTGTTCAACGTGAAAAGTATAGAGGAATAATGAAATTCTATCAATTTACAAAAATACCCTTAATGTGTCCATATGTAAATTTCTATATTTTTTATCTTAGCACCATCAGTATTGCAATACCTTTTTGAGCTCTGATTGCTCTAATATTTTAACCCAAGATAAAATAGTAAGTCTAGAAATTATCCATAAAATTTCAGTCCGATCCAATAGTCGGATTGGGAGATATGATTGATACCGTAAAATTAGACATTTGATGTCTTCTACTTCTAAAACCGAATTTCATGCTTTAATTTATTCACTGAGAACATCATGAATTTTTTTCAAAATTTTTATTCATTAAATTCAATATTATCCTATCCATCACTGATTTATCCATATAATTCTTTTATCCAGTAAGACTCTTCTCTGGTTTCATTAACGTTATGAATTTTAATCCAAAATTCATAACCCTCATTTCGACTTCTACCATACCTTTAAATTTATATATGGAGATCATTCTCTCCCTTACATGTCACATTTATTATTATTTCTATTATTTATTAATTTCTTTTCATATTGAGTCTCCATTACTCATCGAGGTCTTCTTACTTCTATCTTACATTTATGCAAGGGTTTACATAACCGAACTACCTCTCTAAAGAATAACTATTATATTTATTGCATCATTAGTTTTATGGCAAGATATAAAATGTGTCATTAGTTTTATAAAATATATCTACAACAATAAATATGGAGTCTCTTCCTTTCCTTGACTTAGCTAAACCCTTAATAAAAGTTGTAGAAATATCAACCCAAGATTCCTTAGGAACAGGTAAAGATGTATATAACCCATGAAGCATTACTTTAGACTTAGCTTATTTACATGTTATGCATCTATCACAAATTATTTACACATCTCTTTTCATGTTAGACCAATAAAAATATTCATGTAGAAATTCTAAAGTCTTAATAATCCCCAAGTGTCTCATTAATCCGCCATCATAAGATGCTCTTACAAGCAATTCATGCATTGAACAATTAGACATACATAAAAATACATCATGCCTAAAAAATCCATTAGTTGCCACAAGTTCATATTGGAAATAAATTTCACCAAAGTTAGTATCATCAAAATAAATTTCTTTCACATACTGAAATTCTAAAAGCCTAGTATTCAAAGTATTAAAAAGAACATACCTTCATGATAATATATTTGCAACTATATTTTTCTTATCTTGCTTGTATTTGATAATATATAGGAATGTCTCAATAAATTCCATCCACTAGGCATGTCTACGATCCAACTTACCTGACTTTTCAAGTGTCTCAAAGATTGGTGATCGATATGAATCACAAACTCTTTAGGCCAAAGGTAATGTTGTCAAGTCTTCAAAATCCTCACTAATGCATACAACTTTTTATCATATGTTGGGTAGTTTGAAGTTGCACCATTAAGCTTTTTACTGAAATAGATTATGGGCCTTTTATCCTACATTAAATAACCTTCAATACATATACTTGAAACAACACATTCAATCTCAAAAGTTTTTGTAAAGTTAGGTAAAACAAGTAAAGGGGTCAAAATAAGCTTTTCTTATAACAAATTAAAAGTTTTCTCTTGTTAGATTTCCCATTTAAAACTTACTATCTTCTTTACAATTTAAGTTAATGGAGAAGCAATTATACTAAAATCTTTAACAAATCTTCTATAGAAACTAGCTAATTCATGAAACCTTTTTACCTCGCTTACCATCTTAGATATAGGCCACTCTTTTATAGCCTTAACTTTAGCCTGATCCATCTCAATATCATTTGCACTAACAACTCATTCAAGAAAAAACAATCTTTTCTATGCAAAAGTCACACTTTTTTATATTAGCTTACAAACTTTCCTTTCTAAGCGCATCATGTACCTATCTTAAATGATCTATATGCTCATCTAATCCTTTACTATAAATTAATATATCATCAAAATAAATAACTATGAACCTACCAATGAATGCACACAATATATGGTTCATTAATCTCATAAAAGTACTAGGCAAATTAGTAAGTCCAGAAAACATGACTAACCACTCATATAAATCATATTTAACTTTAAAAGTAGTTTTCCATTCATTACCTTCAATTATTAAAAATTGATGTTATCCACTTCTAAAATCAATTTTAAATAACAGACAAGATCCATACAACTCATAAAGCATAACATTTAATTTAGGGACAAGATGTCTATACTTTACTGTTATGTTATTGATTGTTCTATAATCAATACACATTCACCAAGTACCATCTTTTTTAGATACTAAAAGTACATAAATAGCATATGGACTCATGCTTTCTTGAATGTGCCCCTTCAATATTAACTCATTTACTTGCCTTCGAAACTCCTTTGTTTTCTCATGATTACTTATATAGGTTGGCCTATTAGGAATGGTTGAACTTGGTACTAGGTCAATATAATGTATATCCCTCTTATAGGTGACAATTCACTTAGAATTTCATCGAGAAATACATCTTCAAGTTTCTTATTTTCACTCAGCCTCACATTTTCACCATTATTTTGTAGTAAGGCATGTTCAATTTATTTTGTGTTCTTTAGCTTCAATTGATCTTCATACACTTTTCTAGGTGATACTAGTGCAAGCGTGTATGTTTTCTCCTCCTTTTCTAGTGAATACCTATTTTTAAAACCATCATTCTTGGCTTTCCTATCAAATTATCAAGTTTTTTCTAATAATAGGTGTCCAACATACGTAGAAATATCATACAAAACCTCATCTTTATATCTCCCTACTAAAAAAGAGATTAAAACCTATTTAATCACCCTAACTTCTCCACATTCATTAAGTCATTAAAGCTTATACAATGTAGCATGCTTAATGGTAGTTAAGTTCAAATGTCTAACTAAAGTTGTGTTAGCAACATTAGTACAAATACTATTATAAATAATCATATTGCATAGCTTTTTTTTATGTGGCATCTATTATGAAATATATTCTTCCTTTTTGCGCAATATCTTCTCTATTAACAAGAACATTCAAAGATCTCTTTATAACCAAGGACTCACCATTAACAGCATATTCAACATCATTAGCATCTTCAAATGTTGGCATGCTTTTTCATTCAGATTCATTACTAGGTGACTCTACCTCTCTATCATATCTCAAAATCATAATCCTTGTATGTGGATTCTCTAATGCATAATTTCCAAGTCCTTGACCTAAAACACTTCATATCTCGCTTATGCTTCTACTAAACATTATTTCTTCCCTTTTTTTTTCCTTTATAAGGTTTCAACAACCTTAGGTATCTGCTATTAGCTTTGTTTGTGCATTACCCTCTCTCCTGAAGTTTGACTTCTAACCCTGAGATGATCTCAAATAATTGTATGGTCTTACACTACCTTTTCTTTTCAACTGTTTTTCTACCTTTATAGCCATGTGCACCATATCTTTAATTTCTATTTAATGGTGCAATTCAACCACTTTAGCAATATTTCTGTTTAAACCATTTAAAAATCTAGTCATTTTGGCTTTCCTATCTTCAAAAACATTAGCTCTAGTCATTGCTATTTTCATTTCCTTAAAATACTCATCAACATTTTTAGAACCTGGAGAAAAAAATTGCAATCTATTGTATACTTCCATATATTAATGATTAGAGACAACTTTCTTTCACATGATTACTTTCATCTCCTTCCATGTATCAATGGGTCTTTCTCCATTACGCCTTTTACTTGTACCAAGTTGATCCCACTAAATAATAGCATAATTAGTGAATTTAACTACAGCTAGTTTTACCTTTTTTACCTCTGAATATTGATGGCAATCAAATAAATATTCCATCTTTTTTTTCCAATTCAAATAAGTCTCTAGATCATTCTTTCCCTGAAATGTTGGAATTTTAAGTTCTATGCTACCCAAATTATGATCTAAATCATCTTATCATCAAAATTCCTCTCTTAGCCGAAATCTACCACCAAACTCTCTCATTGGCCATGTCTTATATAAGGGATTTTAGTGTGTATGGGACTTCCTTCCATGATTTACTACAGCATCCTCCTCATCATCAAAGTTTTCAGCTACACTTTCATCTGGAGAAGAAAGTGCTTGTCTAGTAGGCCTTTTTAAAATCTTTTTCTTTACTACTAGGAACATCATGTCTATTAATCATTCAGTACTCAATTTATCCATCTTTCCCATCAAAGCCTCCATCATTACCTCCAACCTATCTTTTCTTTCTACATGATCCTTTATTTTTTATCGTGTCATAGTGAATACATGTAATAAAGGTTAGTAGCAAAGAAAGATTCTCTCACACACTCCCTCACAAGTTTACACTCGATTTAATGTCATTACACTTGTGTTTCACACAATTCAATTAGGCTTTTCACTCTAATAATCTCACTATGACCTTAACCTCATTACTCCCTTACTTAGGTTCTAGGTAACTTAGCAACTTATCAAATAATCAATCAAAACAATGTAATGACTTTATAATAATAAAGACTCAAGTGTCAAGGAATATATGAAACTAATCAAAACAAAACTTAAGGATAAATTTACGAATAACAATCTAAATTTGTGCAAAATATATTGACGAAAAGAAGACATGAAATAAAAGCAATGGAGTTATGTTAAGGATTCAAAGAAAAATAACTAATTCAAGAAGTCAAAATTCAACTTCAAGAATCTCAAGAAAACAATTAAAATAAAGCAAGAAAGATCTATACTAACTAAATTTTAATGAAACAAGGCAAGATAACCCAAGAAAAACAAGAATTCAATTTGGAAATACCAAGATTTGGTATGCATCTATTCGAAAAAAATCAAGAAAATATTCAAGAAACTTTTGGGTAACCCTAAAATTCAAGGGCTTGTATTCGGTTATGCCCTAACTTGTCAATTCAATCAATTCTTGCAATTCTTCCTTCTTTTTTTATCCATGTAATTCAGCAAGAACGGGATTTCTTTTAAATTTTTTTTCTCTAGGCTAAAATCAAGAAAGATAAAAGATCAAGATCAAGAACACAATTTTTCTTTGTTATGTTCGTCAAAATCAAGAATCTAAGTAAGATGATTTTTTTTTTTTAATACAGGGTTTGACAAACTTTGAGATAATAAGAGAAGAATAGACTTTTTTTATATATATAAACAATACCCTATCCAAAACTGGAAAGAAAGAAAATCAAGAAACAACAAGAACTATATATTAAAGGAATACAACCTGATAATAGCACAAGTCTGATACCACCTGATGCGAACACCCTCCAAGATAAGCTAAAATTAAATTTGAATGGTTTGCAACTTGACCCAACATACCTGCCTCGAAACACCAAAGTTACATGCAATAATCACTCTCACCTTACGTCTATAAAAAGACGTGAACAAGTACTATAAAATCATTCTGAATTTGATCAATTCTTTAAAGACCCTTTTATTTCAATCAAGAATTCAGTATGAGAATCTCTTAACCACATAAAACATAACATGAATGTTGGTTTCTTTATTAAAAAATAGTTTTACCTCAAAAAGTCTTTACAAAAGAGTTTTTATACTAAAAAGAATTATAAATATAATAGTGTATTTCTAATGAATATGGATAAACCTAATAAATAATAATATTCCAACGAACCAAAATTTAAATAAAGACCCTAAATATATCTAAAAATTCTAATAATAACTAAAAGATAAATAAAACAACAACCCAACTAATTTAAATATGATTAAAGTTGTTTTTGTAATCTAGTGACAAAATCAAAGGCCACCATTTAATGCATGGTTCTCTCTCGTATTAATAAATTAGAAGGTGTAACATTTATCATTAGAAATCTATAGATGTCTACTATTCAACATAACTAGAATCGCATTAAATTTCCTTTTGTAGCTTTAGTTATGACCAAAACAGTAGCTAAAGGTTAAAATTAGCATATTTGAATCTTTTTATTCCAATCTTTTTATAATGTCTGAATGCTTACCTACAAGTCATTCTTGAATATGAATTAAATTAATCAAGGCTTATACTTTAATATCTTCTTGAAGTTAGCCCATGTGTCTTGAAAAAAGTCTATTGAAAACCTCTTTGAACCTCTTAGCCATATAAGTCTTGTCATTTGACCAACTAGAACCTCTAATGGGTCTCTCGGTGTTGCTTAGATCACATTAAATAGGCTTTTGCAATTGATTCTAAGATGACTTACAAATTTTTATTTTCTTTTTTAATCTCAAAAAACTCTTGCAAATCTCTCACAATTGAGTCTCAAGGGACTTTCAAAAATATTTCTTCATTCTTGCGTCCAAGAGGACTCTTACAAATCTTTCTTTACTTTTTATCTTAAAGGACTCATAAATATTTCTTTACATTTGAATCCCAAAGGACTCTCGCAAATTTTTCCATGCGTTTTGAGTCTTAGATGACTCTCACAAATTTTTCTTTATTCTTGAGTCTCAAAGGACTCTTTCAAATCTTTCTTACAATCGAGTCTCAAAGGAATCTCGCAAATTTTGCTTTAATTTTAAGTTTTAAAGGATTGTTGCAATCTTTATTTACTTTTTGAATTTTAAAGGACTATTGCAAACTTTTCTTTATTTTGAAGTCTCGAATGACTCTTGTAAATTTTTCATCGTTATTGTTTGAGAGGACTCTTGTAGATTTCTATTTATTTTTTTTAGTCTCGGATGACTATTGCAAACTTAATTCCAAAACATTACTTTTGTGAATTCGAATCCCAAGTTATTCTTTCAAATTTTAATTCTTAAAAATAGTTACCTCTCGATGTGACAACCTTTCAAAAAATTTCCATGTATTTTATGTTTTCTTTACAAGCTTTCTAAACAAAATCTATTAAAAAAGCTTCCTTTTTTTTTAGACATAATATCTTAAGTATTTTAAAGAGGGGTCATAACCTAGTTTTTTGCCCCTTAAATATCCACACAAAAAATTAAAAAATAAAACAAATATATATAAGGAATGAAATTGAGATGTATTGAGAAAAGTGTTGAAATTGGCTAAATAATTGGAAAGCTAATGACTAAATTAAGAAAAGTAGAAAAAATAAGGGACTATTTTAATGCAATAAATGAAATTGAATGAAATACTAAGAACCAAGTTGAAATTGAATGATATATATATATATATATATATATATATATATATATATATATATATATATAGAGAGAGAGAGAGAGAGAGAGAGAGAGAGAGAGAGATCAGGGTGATTTACTC
>Ga0325411_1002293_pt1 | contig 21563 bp, 15 predicted proteins | sample PopdelMetagenome_13_FD_206181 | JGI IMG/M metagenome (GOLD analysis project Ga0325411, IMG submission 206181) | Populus deltoides microbial communities from Bellville, Georgia, United States - Xylem-PdIQD-R4 | ecosystem: Host-associated > Plants > Phyllosphere > Stem > Wood/Secondary xylem...
AGGAACTTGATTTGTTGTCAACATAAGTTAGCATCATGAATACCTGATAAAATTTATAAGTATGGTGTTACGTAAATAAGATGATTAATATGATTATGTTGATAATTTATAAAGAGTTTATACTTATCTCTAATACTATTAGTGGATCCTCTAACCTTGACATTTGTTTTTATCATTGTTTAATCTTTACATTTATCTTACATCTCAAAGTCCTCTTTAACTCATCATCACCATTATCATCATCTTCATTGTTGTTTTCATTATTATTATTATTATTATTATTATTATTATTATTATTATTAATTATAATTTATATAGTTCACCTCCCTGTGGTTCGACCCCGGTCTTGCCGGGTTATTTATTACTGTGACACTCCTGCACTTGGGATAAGACATCAACTCTTTGATCGTGTCACTTACTGAATAAAAGGTCCCAGCTCATCACAATTAAATAGAACATAGTTGTGTGCTTATTTGAACTCTATTTCCGACAAATATCTTCCTCTTACAACATTTTTTGGTGTGGGTCGTCCAGTATTAGAGAATATTGACAAGTTCCCACTAGAAGGCACTTCACCGCCATCATCATGCCGTGGAACGCGATTGATTCTTGTTCTTAGATGAGGTTTGAAATAGTATGAGATAAATGTTGAGATCTCCTCAACAATATAGGCCTCACATATCGAAGCCTCAACATGCGCCTTGTTCTTAACCTTTTTCTTGAGATTAAACAAGTACTTGCATTGAAATATTAATCAAGTATTTTCAATTAAGAAAAACATATAAAATACTTTTATATATGAATTACATTGCAACTGTAATATCTAACCGTTCGAATGGGTACATCCATCTATATTGGACCGGTCCTCCAGCTTTTGCCTCGAACGGTAGATGTATAGGGAGATGCTCCATTGAGTCAAAAAATAATGGAGAAAATATCATCTCAAGTTTGCATAGTGTCTCGATGATATTCGTTTGAAGCCTCTCAATGTGATCAACATTCAAATAGTTGGAGCATATATCTCTGTGAGTGCATCCCATATTCCCTTTGGCAACAAATCATGAAAAGCTAATGGGATGAGTGTTTGCATAAACACGTGGCAGTCATGACTCTTCATTCCATACAATCTGCAGTCCTCTATATTAACCAGCCTTGATATGTTCGATGCATGTCCATCCAGAAAACACAGACTCTTAAGCCATTTGTAGACTAGCAGTTGTGCGTTTTTCTCTAACACGAAGCTTGCTCTTGGTTTTGCGACCCGTGACTCATCATAAACCAACTCCATATTTTTACGGTTACAGTATAAAGCTATATCCAATCTAGCCTTGATGTTGTCCTTTGTCTTCCCCTTCACATCCATGACGGTGTTGAAAATGTTCTCAAACATGTTCTTTTCGATGTGCATGACGTCAAGGTTATGGCGGAGCAGATTGGTCTTCCAATAAGGAAGCTCAAAAAAGATACTTCGCTTTACCCAATTATGGGTCAAACCAAAACCAGGAAACTTTTGCTTACCTGATTGAAGGCCAAACACAATGTCACCGTACTCTGAGACAACATCATGCAATTCTTCACCAGAAAGACGCGGGGATGCAACATCTTTTTCAACTCTGCCAACAAAGAAATCTTTTCTGTTCTTTCTGTACCTGTGATTAAGTGGCAAGAAGCGACGGTGACAATAAAAAAAAGAAGCTTTACCTCCGTTTGCTAGCGTGAATGCCTTATTTTCCATGCAGTATGGACATGCGAGTTTCCCATGTGTGCTCCAACCAGAAAACATTCCATAAGCTGGAAAATCATTGATAATCCACATCAAAGCCGCCCTCATAAGGAAATTTTGTTTCCTCGATATATCATAAGTCAGAGCTCCGGAGGACCACAACTGCGCCAACTCATCAATCAACGGTCGAAGACAAACATCTATATTCCGCCCCAGGCTGCTTGGACCGGGTATGATAATTGATAAAAACATGAACTCCGGCCTCATACACGTTCCCAGTGGCAAGTTATAAATTATGAGTATGACCGGGCAACAAGAATAAGGAGCAGCAAATGACCCAAATGGGTTGAATCCGTCTATACACAACCCAAGACGCACATTCCTTGATTCAGCTGAAAATTGAGGATGCACACTATTAAAAAGTTTCCACGCTTCGCCGTCAGTAGGATGCACCATCACTCCATCAACCGCATCGTGTGCTTGGTACCATGTCATGTGCTCAGCAGTCCTTGGTGACAAGAATAACCTCTGCAGTCTAGGTGTGATCGGGAAGTATCTAAGTTTTTTATATGCCACTAGAGTCTTTCCCCTGCCAGTTCTAGGTTTGTAACGGGAATGCCTGCATGTCATGCACTCGGTCATCTTAGCATTTTCAAGGTAGTCTAATATGCAGAAGTTAGGGCACATGTCAATTTTCTGGTATCCTAAACCGAGGGGTTTCATCATGCACTTCGCAGCATAGAAGTTCTCTTTCAGCCTGTTCCCTTCAGGTAAAATGCTTCTTGCCCATTCAATAATCTTGTCATACCCGGCCTCACTCAACCCGTGATCTGACTTGATGGTAAACACATGTGCTACGGCCGAATCTTTCAACAAATCAAAAAACCTAGCTGCATCTGCATTAGGTTCTTCTTATACGATTGGACATTGACTAACATTACCTTGATTCATTCTCATTGCATCCATAACCATATTTATGTAAGGATTAGTGTTGCCATTTGCCGCTTCATGCACGTTGCTAGCACTAGAAGTAGACCCAACCACCATTTCTTCATGTATTAATTAACTAAGTTAGGTAAATAAACTTGCAAAAATATTACTTTACCTTAAGATTATCCAACAAACTAATCTCAACTTCTCATAAATATTAAATATTCATTATTATTTATCAACGTCCATACAAATTAAAATATATAAATTTACAGAAATTACCACTCCGCAATACCATTGATAAAACTTTAAACGGACCCATTAAGCAAGCTATTAATTATTTCAAAACAACATATGTACTTCGGTAGTTCCATAAAGTTTTAACAATTTACAAACAAATACAATCTTACAAAATCTAAAACAAACCATAACAGGTATAGAATTAAACATTCATATACTACAAGTTTGTTTGAGAAATAACAATAAAACATGTACATCTACTAACAAAATACATATACTAAAAAAACAATAAAATTGACATTTAAGTAAATGTTAAAATTTAAAAAGATAGAATTACTTACAAAAATTGATAAAATCTGTCGGTAAATCAGAACACGGATGTTGTGACCACAAAACTTCAAGAAATATAACTTGTTGTGCTGATAGATGGGAGATTTTTTTTTTTTAGGGGGGGAGGGGGGGCTAGTTGTTTGCAGATGAGGAGAGTTGGGATTAGGAAGAAGAAGGAGAAATAGGGGAGGAGAGGGTCGGCAAAGCTGTCATATATTAACTTTTTCCGACGGTTTCACCGACGGAAACTCCGTCGGTGATTACGTCGGTGATTCTGACGGAAACATCGACACATCACCGTATGGATCTGCCATTTCAAATCCCTCGGTGAGTCCGTCGGCAATTTAAACAGTGAACCGGTCACGTCACTGTACGGTCTAGCATTTTGAATCCGTCGAAAAAAATAACCAACCAAAACCTCCACGTCAGCGACCCGCCTTTTTTTTTTTAATTCAAAAACTTTTCCGTCCATAATTCAGTCGGTAACTACTGACGGAAATATTCCGTCGGTAGTTACCGACTGAATTACGAACGGAAAAGTGTCCGTTGGTAATTTCGACCTCAAATTACCGACAGACATATTCCGTCGGTAAATCCGTTGCTATTTAGCGTATTTCTAGTAGTGTGACTCGTGTATCCGTTTGGTATGTGTTCTAAATAGAATTTAGTAAATTAAAAAAAACATTATTTAAAATTACTTTTTTTATGTTTTTGAATTGTTTTGATGTGCTGATATCAAAAATGATTTTTAAAAAATAAATAAATATATTTAAATATATTTTCGAGCAAAAAAAACTTTAAAAAACAACTGCTACTACACTTCTAAACTCTCAGATAAATCTTTAACCTATCCTCGTAATAGGTTGAAAGCATAATGTTGTTGCAAAGACCAACACGTTCCTCAACATTAGCCTTGAATGTGCATAAAATAAGAAAAAACATTAAGGCACAATGTGACTTGGTACATGCTACAACTTGAAAACAAGTATTTCGGAAAAAAAAAGGTTACATATTAATTATCTTTACTCAATAAGCATTCTAATTATGTATTTCACATTATGCATAAAATGCACACACGTGTTTTTCATCTCTTGTATTCCTCTCTACATATATTAAATTATGCTTATGATTACAAGTCTATTTATAGGCTTCAAGTCCTAGACAAATAAGAAATTAAACTGCTTAAAAGAAATCTTTATTTGAACAGTAAACATATTCCATTGACTTAACCGGTTGACCAATATATTTAATTCAACCGGTCGACCAGTTCCTCTATTTTTCAAAAAAACTGAAATTTGGTTTACTTTTAACATCCTCCCTTGAACTTGATTTTTAACTCCTAGCATATCTCTCATCTTGGCAAAAACATCATGTTTGAGTGGTTTAGTGAAAAAATCAAGGCTAGATTAAATTAAAGAAAATAAACTAAACTAAAAGTTGTGGGGTGAAATTATAAGAAAAGAAAAGAGGTACAAGTTAATTATAAGAAGAAAAAAAAATGTGGGGGAAAAAATGATACACTTAAAGAAAATGAGGCTTAAATGCAAATAAGAATAATTATAGAGCATAAATACTCATTTTCTCACCAAAAATCTACAGCAAACGTAAGGAAAGAAAAGAGAGTTTTTGTATTCATTTTTGCAAATCAAGAGAGAAACACTAAAATTTCAAGAACCCATCCAAGATTATGGGTTATAGAATAAACACTGGTGGGCAAGAGATTAACAAGAAAATTTGAAAAAGAAGAGAAGAGGGAAGGGTCGGTTGTCATTTGAAAGAAAAGGAGGGAGTTGAAGATCGAAACTTTGATTCTTACCGGGTAAGGTGTTCTAAACATGGTCATATGAGTCATTTCAAAGTCGATTACAAATTGATGCATATATGTTGACTAACTAAGGAAATTAGTCTTGCTCAATTTGGAGTTATAGAACTCCAACTATGGGTCACCAACCGAGATTGGGTCATGACAAACCCTGTAAGGCAGTAGGTAATGTTTGTTAATGAGCAATTTTGATTGTCTTAGAGGCAGAACTGGGTTCTCCTTCCTTCAAAGAACTTGTAGCCTCATGTCTTAACTTTCCAACAAGACCAATCTCGCTTGAAATGGAGTTCTATAACTCTAGATATAGTTAAAAATCTAAGGAGAGATTGGACAGTAACAGTTCAATATCAAGACAGTAACAGTCCAATGTTTGTTGATGAGCAATTTTGACTATCTTAGAGGCAGAACTAGGTTCTTCTTCTTTCTAGAACTTGTAGCCTCGTGTCTTAGCTTTCCAACAAGACCAATCTCACTTGAAATTGAGTTTTACAACTCCAGATATAATTAAAAATCTGAGGAGAGGTCGAACAGTAACAGTTCAATCTCAAGACAGTAACAATCCAATGTTTGTTGATGAGCAATTTTGATTGTCTTAGAGGCAGAACTGGGTTCTCCTTCCTTCAGAGAACTTGTAGCCTCATGTCTTAGCTTTCCAACGAGACCAATCTCACTTGTAATGGAGTTCTATAACTCTAGATATAGTTAAAAATCTGAGAAAAAGTCAGACAATAACAGTTCAAGGTTTAAATAGTAACAGTTCAAATATTAAGAAATGACTAAAATAAAGACTTATTGGCTATTGATATGGTTATTTTAAAACAAATCCTTGAGTGAGGAAAATTTATGAGATAAACCTGTGAGATTTGCAGGAGGGACCACAAGCATGGGGCAACGACAACAGCAGAGGAGCACAAGTAGAGCTTCTATTGCAGGTAGGTAAATTGCACATATACTTTCTAGTTAAATTCCATGATTTAATATGTTACCAATGTGATATGTGAATTACAGAATATTGGATATTAGGTGAATGGTTGTTGTGTGAATTGCCGAGTAATGAAATTATCGATGACAATGGAAATGTGAGAAGTGTGATTTGAGGCGTGAACTAACATATATTTAGTGCATGTTAGGATCCCAGGTAAGGGGATCACCATGTTTGGACTAATATACATTTAGTGTATGTTAAGATTCTGGGTAAGGGAATCAACCATGTATTGACTAGCATACATTTAGTGCATGTTAGATCCCAGGTAAGGGGATTACCATGTATTGGCTAGCATACATTTAATGTATATTATGATCCCGGGTAAGGGGATCAACCATGTATTGACTAGCATACATTTAGTGTATGTTAGGATCCCAGGTAAGGGGATCACCTTGCATCGACTCCTACGGGGTGATGATGATGATACCAGTGAAATTGGTATCGGTATTGTGTTAAGCAGAAATAATCATGATTGATCTTATAAAGTCTGGAAATGGAAGTTAATAATGGAAGGGGAAACGGTTTTTAGTAGTTGAACAAGAAAGAGGTTCTAATGAAAGGCAGAAGGGAGAAGTGAACAAAATATGAATACATGTTGCCCTTTATAAATTTTTAGATATTTGTGTTGTTATATTTATTGTGATATTCATGTTCAATAATATGTATCTTGTTTCAGGACCATCACATGCACGACAGGAGTAGATTCTAGCTTATGTTCATTTCTTGTAATCTAGGTTCTAGGGAGTATACCCTTGTATTTTGTAAATATGGAAATGTTTGTATAATTTAATTTGTATAATTAATGTTTAAATTTGATTAAATGAACTTAACTTTGTAGTTCATATAACCAAGTTCCATGTATGCGTATTTATATTTTTATCGATCCATAATGATATTTGTTATATAATGTATATCATAAATATTGTGCTTGATATGTATGATGATGTTTGTGGGATTGAGACCCAAGATGATAGGGTCGGGATTGAGTTAGGTGATACGAGTTTTTAGAAGTGTAAACAGGTTAAATGTCGATAACTTTGGACCTCTCGGTATAGGGGAGACTCCGTCGAAATTTTATTAGACTTTAATACAAACACCATGAATAGATATAGAAAAAAAATTTTAACTACTTTGTTTTTTGGTGGACATGAGATTGTTGTTTTTATCCCGGAATAAGGGATGTTATAGTTGTATCTACCATGTAGAAGACAAAACTCATAGTGCTCTTTCTATCATCCATATCTTTAACCTAATCACTATCATTATAGCCTATAAGTTCAAAGCTATTAGAATATCCATAGAACATGCCAAAATCAACAATATCTTTAATATACTAAAGAATTTGCTTCAAAGTTTTGAAATTTGTTATAGTTAGTGTATCCATAAACCTGCTTATAAGTCCTACTCCAAATTGGACAAGTCCATGTCAACTATGTTAAACTCCCAACTAGGCTCTTGAATATTGTAGAGTTTACCTTCTCTTCTTCATCATTCTTTAACAATTTCACTCCACACTCAACTAGAATACTTTTGCACAATCCTTCATTTTGAACTCTTTGAGAATCTTTTATAAAAACTTCTTTTAATTCACAAAAATTCCATCTTTTCCTTGCTTGATCTCAATCCCTAAGTAGTATGTCATAAAATCAATATTCATCATCTCAAACTCCTTAATCATTGCTTGTTTAAAGTCTCCAAATATATTTGGATCGTTTCCTGTAAAGATCAAGTCATCCACATACAAGCATATAATAAGAGTATCATCACTCTCTTTTATCTTTACATAAATAGCATATTTATATGGGAATTATACAAATCCAACCTGTAAGAAATAACCATCAATGCAACTATACCAATCCTTTAGGGCTTGCTTTAATCCATACAAGGCTTTGTTTAACTTTAAAACCTTGTCTTCATGTCACTTCACATCATAACCCATAGGTTGCTCAATGCAAACCTCCTTTTCAAGAAAACCATTTAGAAAAGCTAATTTGATATCCATTTGATAGATTTTCCATCTATGTTGGGCATGTAAAACCCAACAAAAAATAGTAATAGGCCGACCTATGCTAGTTAAGAATTAAAGGAAACAAACCGGCCTATTCTATGGAGGAATTGGGGAAGGAGAAAACCAGGCCTAGATCAACCAAAGAATGAATAAGAACAAGGTTAACTAGCCCCCAAACACCCCCATCACATTTATGAGTGATGTAAATACAAAGGGGAGAAAAAGAGATGACTCTTCCTCTCCCCCAAAACCAGCAGCAGCCTTAGCTGCACCAACCACCCCTTCCTAAGAAGAAAACCTAACTAAACCAGCTTGCCTGCCATTTCTCTTTAGTTTTGAGTGAATGGAGAGTTAGAGAAAGGAGAGAAAACCAAGAACAAGGAAGAAGAAAGAGCCTAGAGAGCCGACTGGAACAATAAAAGGAAGAAAAAAGAAACCAAGAGAAAAAAGGAAGAAAAACTACTAAAACCTCCCCTAAGGCTGCTTAAAATCATGTGGTAAGAATAACATCACTTCCTTACTTGTTTCTTTAAGATTTTGGGACAAAATGGAGAAGGAAACCTCAAGGGAAAAACTTAGGGTTCTTACACCTATGGATTAGCAAAGATTAAACAAGAAGATTGAAGAAAATGGGGTTGAAAAGGGATATAATTCTAGAACCTTTAACAAAAGAAATAGGTGCATATGGATGAACAAACCTTAACTAAGGACTGACTAATTGAGATAATGAAAGGAGATGAAATGAAGTGATAAAATGTGTAATTGTGACCTTATTAAACTCATAGAAACATGCTTGAGCTGAAGCAAAATTCATGTTTAAGTTAATGTATTAATTGTGCATATATAATTGAAGAACTTTTATGAAAGTGAAATGAAATGAAAGAATGTGCAAAATTATGATCTTGTTAAATCCTTAAAGGAATGCTTGAGCTGAATCGAAAATGATGCCATGATTAATGCCTTAAGTTTGTTTGTGTGATGAATGAACTTGTATGATTATGTACCAAGTAAATGGATGTGTGATTATGACATGTTATTGTGAACATACTTGTGATAAAAATGACGAATTACATGTGCAAACTAGGGAGAAAATGGACACCAATTTTCGGTCATAGAAAAAGAGAGAACCATGAAGGAACTTGTCATGATGAACACCTTTAGGAAAACAAGTCATAGAAATTACTATTAGTTTGTGTTGATGTATTGCTATGATGCAATTGAAAACATAAGATGTATGATTGTGGCAACATTAAGTGTCAGTCTTGAAGTAATGGTTAGGAGAACCTTTAGAAAATGTACATGTTGAGACTTGGTTGCGCATTGCTTAACAACTTTGTGATAAACTATTTCTTCAACATTAACCACATGAATTGTGGAGTATAAGCAGAGCAAATACTTTTCGAGCAGTCGCAGTGGGGCACTACTCTAGTAAATATTTTATGACGATTATAATTGATCAATGTGATAAATAGAGATATAGTGTTATTATTATGATTTTTTTTACAACAAAATCAGATCAAATTATTTATCCACAATACATCTAAACTGAAGCCATCAGACATAAATAATGTTAGTGATAAACCTTATGTTAGTCTTGTTAGTAACAGATGAGATCATGTTTATCTCTACCTTCTGTTAAGCTTTGTTAGTAACAAATGAGATCATGATTATCTCAAGATAAAGATGTATGTTTAGCTTGTTATCTCAGTGTGTTCTTATCTCTTCTTTGAAAACTCAAATAACTGTATACTACCTATAAATACAATGCATACTAGGCTGATCATTCATTTAGCTTTTCCACATTTTATTTTAGTCTTGTAACTTGGTATCAGAGCAAATAAAGCTCACATTTTCTCTCAATCCATTATGGTCTCTTTCTCTACATCACCCTCATTTGTCATCCCTAATATCACCTCTTTAGTGTCTATCAAACTTGAAGGACACAATTATCTGAACTGGACAACTCAGTTCATACCAGCCTTGAAAAGCCATGACCTCTTAAGCATTATTGATGGCTCTGAGGCTTGTCCTTCTTAATTCCTTGTTGACTCCATTGGCGAACTAACCTCTGATATTAATCCAACATACTTAGTTTGGTAGAAGAAGGATCAATTTATTTTGGCATGGTTAAATGCCACCCTAGATGAGAAAATCTTTTCCACCATGTATGGACTCACTACATCTACACAGGTTTGGAATGCTCTTGATACCAGATTTGCTCCTCAATCTCGTTCAAGAATTATTCATCTCAAAAGAGAACTCCAAACTCTGCAGCAAGGTAACAAATGTTGCTCTGATAATTTGCTTACAACAAAACATTTGTCTCACCAACTTTTAGCTGTAGCAAAACCAGTTGACAATGAAGACCTTATCTCATATATTATTGGTGGACTAAATCCTATCTTCACCACTTTTATCGCCTTCCTCAGCTTTGCTACTCGAGACCAACCAATCTCCTTTGATGCTTTTCAAGCTAAACTATTTAACTACGAGCAACTACTTGAAGCACAAAACAAATCTCAGTCATTTGAGATTACTTAATTGGCCTTTTTTACCCTAAAACACAAACCAACCAATAAGAAATCAAGATTTCCCACTCAGAAAAATCACCACCATGCAAGATCCAATCCTAATCCAATCTTTTCTGCCCCCGACTCTAAAACATAATCCACTAGAGTTCCAAAACAATTCCCTTGTTAGATATGTGGAAAGACAAATCATCAGGCTCTTGATTGTTATCACCACATGGATTTTTCTTATCAAGGCAGGCATTCCCCCTCGTCAATTGGCAGCAATGATAGCTCATACTCAAGAGGAATAGGGATTTGATCAGCCATAGTACCTTAACAGTGGTGCTAATAATCACATCACTTCTGAACTCCAGAATTTAACCTTGCACCAGCAACCATATCATGGAAATGACAAAGTAACAGTTGGCAATGAAGGAGGTTTACGTATCACCAATATTGGTTCCTCTATGCTTGCTACACCTAAATCACAATTTCTTTTAACCAATATTCTTCACTGTCCATCTACTTTATCAAATCTATTATCTATTCAACATTTTTGCTTTGACAACAACTGTTATTTTATACTTGCAACAACCCATTTCTTTATAAAGGATCTACAGACCAAGGAAATTCTCCTTCAAGGGCCAAGTAAAGCTGGTTTATATCCAATGTTCTTACAACAACTCAAATTCAACAAGTCATCTCCCAAAGCTGCTATGCTCTCCCCTTTTACTGCACTCCTAAGTGTCACTGCTCCTTTTCAAGTGCGGCATTCACGGTTGAGTCACCCGTCATACACCATTATTTCTAGTTTAGTGAAAAACTCGTTAATACCTGTTTCTAGATTAAAAAAATCTCAGAACTTGTGTGAGTTATGTTAGGTAGCTAAGAGTCATAAACTTATTTTCCTTGAGTTCAATAACAGGTCTAGTCATCCCCTTGAATTGATTCATTTGGATGTATGGACTTCTCTTATCACGTTAGTTGGTGGTTGCAAATTCAATGTCTTATTTATTGATGATTTTTCAAGATTTACATGGGTGTTCACATTGAAACAAAAATTAGAGGTGTTTAACTGCTTTGTTCATTTTAAAAGCTTAGTTGAAAACTAACTTTCAAGCACTATCAAACAACTATTAACTGACAATGGTGGTGAGTATTTATCTACTGCTTTCCAGGAATACCTTTCACAAAAAGGCATTCTTCATAAACTCACATGTCCTTACACTTCCGAAGAAAATGGAATCTCTAAAAGAAAACATAGACATATCACCAACACTAGTCTTACCCTTTTGGCTCAGTTACATCTAGCTTTCAGTTATTGGGTGGATGCATTCTTCACAGCTACTTACCTTATAAACAAACTCCCTTCACCTTTTTTGTCCAGCAAACTCCATATCTCACTTTATTAGACAAACAACCAGACTATTCATTACTCAAAACATTTGGGTGTTTATGTTTTCCCTTACTTAGGTCTTATAATACACATAAACTTGCTTTTAGAAGTAAAAAATGTGTATTCCTTGGATATAGCTCTAATTTTAAAGGGTATCGACGTCTTGATCCACAAACAAACAAAGTTTATATATCCAGACATGTTGTCTTTGACGAGTTGAACTTCCCTGCTCAGGATGCACTGATTACAACCAGTAATACTCGTTCCTAGCAGCAAAATTCTCCTCCGTCTTCAAATTCCACACAATCAGGTATTATCTCTAACACTCTATCTCCTGTTTTAGCTACTTTACCCAGTTTTCCTACTCCCAATCCATCCACTTCAGATCATGACTATTTACCTCCTCTTGCTACCACAACTTCACCCAATATCAACACGCCTACTGATCTATCTATTTCAGAAATTCATTCTACACCTTCACACCTTACCTCACCTCATCAAATTAACACTACACCTGACTATATATCCCTAGATCCTAACCTAAAGCCAACCACAACTCTTGTTTGTCCTAACCAAAACCCACTAGTCATTCTAAACCTTCACCTTTTACTTCCCCTTCTCATATCAACACTACACCTATACCTGACCATATATTTACAGACTCTAATCTTGAGCCACCCTTAATTTTTGCCTCTCCTACCCAACAACCAACCCTCACCTCTACCCTAACTCATTCATCACAAATTATAACTAGATCTCAGACAAACTCTTCCAAACCAAAGCATTTTCTAGATTATCACCTTTACCATTCCACCAAACATCCTCTTTAAGCTCATTTTACTAATACTTTACCATTTTAACCAACAACCTTTAAACAAGCTGCAAGGGACCAGGATTGGATGAATGCCATGACTGCAGAATATAATGCATTGCTAACTAACAACACTTGGTCATTTTGTCTGAGACCAAGACATAAACAGGTTGTGAGAAACAAATGGGTTTTCAAAATAAAACAATGATCTGATGGCACTATTGATAGGTATAAGGCACGGTTGGTGGCAAAGGGATTTGATCAAGTTGATGGTCTTGACTTTACTGGGACCTTTAGTCCAGTTATTAAACTTGCTACTATTTGGTTAGCCTTTGTTTTGTCTATTCATTATAATTGGTCTATTAGACAACTTGATATTTCTAATGCTTTTCTCCATGAGTATCTTGAAAAGGAGGTGTATATAGAGCAACCTTAAGGTTTTGAAGACTCAAATTTACCTGATTTATGCCTCTTGCATAAATCAATATATGGCCTCAAACAGGCCCCTAGACTTGGTTTTTAAGGCTATCTTAGGCTCTCTTAGAACTTGGATTCACTACCTCAACTGTGGACACTTATTTATTTACTTTCCATCATAGCAACATGTGTATTTTTGTGCTCATAAATGTTGATGACATTATTGTCGTTAGTAATGCTGATACTGCCATTGATACTCATATTTCTAACCTCGGCTTTGAATTTGCTATCAAGTATCTTGGGGAACTATCTTATTTCTTAGGCATTCATGTAACTAAGACAGAAAATGGCTTGCATCTACACCAAGAAAAATATGTTTTTGATCTTCTACATCACATGAAAATGACTGGTGCTAAACCTGCACTAACGCCATGCATATCAGGTGCCAAACTCTCAAAATTCTCAGGTGATCCTCTTATTAATTGTACTGTATATAGAAGCATGGTGGGAGCTCTTCAGTATTTGACATTGACCAGACCTAATATATCCTACAGTGTCAATCAATTATGTCAATTTCTTCATTTTCCTACCAATATTCATCTTACAGTTGCCAAAAGGGTTTTAAAATATCTCAAAGGTACACTACAGTTTGGTCTTCAGTTTAACAAGGGATCACTTCAACTCAATGGTTTTTGTGACTCTGATTGGGCTGGTAATCTAGATGATCAGAAATATACCTCAGGATATTGCATTTATCTAGGCTCATGTCTGATTTCTTGAACTTCTAAGAAATAATCCGTGGTGGCAAGATCAAGCACCGAAGCTGAATATTGATCAATGACGCACACAGTAGCTGAACTTTACTGGTTGAGAATGTTACTCAAAGAACTTCATATATCTCTACTTACAACACCTTACATTTGGGTTGACAATACTACTGCTTTGGCACTATCTTCTAACCTTGTCTTTCATGTTAGAACAAAACATATAGAGATGGAATACCATTTTATCCGTGAGAAGATCTTTAATAAAGATATACAAGCTAAATATATCTCCACCTCTGCACAACCCTTAGACATCTTCACTAAAGGACTCTCTTCATCACATTTCATTTCTCTTCGAGATAAACTAATGGTTCATGATCTTCCCATCAGCTTGAAGGAGGTTGTTAGTGATAAACCTTATGTTAATCTTGTTAGTAACAGATGAGATCATGTTTATCTTTACCTTCTGTTAAGATTTGTTAGTAATAGAAGAGATCATGATTATCTCAAGATAAAGATGTATGTTTAGCTTGTTATCTCAATGTATTCTTATCTCTTCTTTGAAAACTCAAATAACTGTATACTATCTATAAATACAATGCATACCTGGCTGATTATTCACTCAGCTTTTCCACACTTTATTTTAGTCTTGTAACTAATAATAAAGAAGAGTTCTTTTTCAAGACACAAATTAGATCACATATAGTGTTGGTTTCTTTTTATATGCCTCTTGAGATAAATGAGTACCCAACTTACTAATTAACTGGTTTTAAATTAATAAATGAAAATCCTGGATTTTTTCCTAGTGACGATTCTCATCTTCATATAGCAATTGAGCGTTTATTTGAAAAAAAAATAATAATCAAAACTTACTACGTGTTGGGTAAGGGGAAACAATACAAATTCATATAGAGTTCTCACCAATTTTATTTTTTTAATGAGAATTAGTTCTTTTATTTTAGTTCAAACAGTTCATCACACTCGCACAATATTAAGGAATTTACCATACACTACCCAAAAAAATATTAATGAATTTACCACAGGAAAGAGTGAAAGAGATTTTGACGGGAATAATGATTACTACTCAGAAACGTTGGATATTGGTGTCACTACATAGAAACTGCAAAGGAGACAGAATCTTTATGTTGTGCTACAGAAGCTTAACAATCATGTCAAGGGGTACATTGCGTTCTCAAACGATGATTTAGCCACAATCACCAAAGTGGAGAGGAAAATATCTTATCCTCCGAGACAAGGAGAAGGAAACAAATTTCGAGATAAAGCCATGGAAAGGGGTGGGTTCTTTTAAGTTGCCATTTATAACGGGCGAGCCAATTCATCTGCAGGAGTTGCTGTTACCTATTATCAAGCAAGGGCCCAAGGTTTCATCAATGAATTTCCAGAAGCGCACTAATCTATATATGCCTAGTACTAGTAGATATTTTACTAAGCTAAATACAACCACATGATAACCAGCAGCCACCGTAAATGGCAGAAAGCATCTTTTTGTTTCCAATAACCGTGCAGTAGTCCATGTCGCGTTACAAATCAGAAACTGGAGTCCATTTCAAACATTCAAAAGCTGCATTGGCAACTCTCATGCATAAGAATACACTCACATTCATGCATGGACCCTGCATGCACCATACATCCATGTGTATACATACGTAATGGGATGATGGCTTCCTAAATCATCTCATCTCATCTCATCTTATGGATAACAAAGTTAATCCCTAATTTTACATGAAATGCTGAAACTTTCCACAAAACAAAAAATGACCCCTTTACTAATAGAGCCGAAGTTTCATCAAAAGTCATTAATTAAGACTTTACTGGTAGATGTTAATGTTTCTTTAATCAAGGCTATTTTTTAATTTTTTTAACTGACCCCAATGTCAAAAGTACCATATAGAAAAACATTAGGTTACTCTTATCGTATATGAAATGTGATCCGAGCATTAAAAGATTTATGGCTGACTGGCTCAATCAACAAAAAAAAAAAAGTGATTTCGTTCAACTTTTGAAGCGTAGAGTACATTATGAAAATAAAGTGTGTGATCGTCCCGCAAATCCAGTTTGCAGGTACTGATCCTAAGCATAGCAGCAGAAGCATTATTCCTTATATACATGTATCTACTTTCCTTTGAAATTCGATGAAATTCCACAAAGGTTGTTTAATCCCTTGTTATATGGTCAATTACTCCTAAGTCTACAGTCCATAAAGAAACAGATTCAGCAAGCATTAAACAACTGCTAACATACAAGTTAGAGGGATAATTGTGGTTGGACATTACCTTTGGCTTAGTGCAATCACGAGTATCGCACGTGTACGGCGTCGCGACAATTGTCCATCCTGTCAAGGAAAATGTATGGGTCTATCTGGCAAAAGTGGAAATAAGTAAGTCTTGTCTCTTATCAGTAGAAAATTTGAATGGGAGTCGCCACCTAGTATTATGGTCACTAGGAACCCTAACTAGTCTCAAAGATCGGGTACGGAAACTGGTTGCGTAAAAGGAAGGCATTAGCATCCCAACTACGCCCTACCTAAGGTAAGCTGCATTGTTTTGTTGTCTGATAAAATCTAAAGTCTTGTTGTGGTTTCTAATTGTCGATCTGTCTACGGTTTAAAAAAAGTCCTCCTCTATAAGGAAATATTTATCTTATCGGGTAAAAACCTAATTGTTCTATGTTGTCAAAAGAAAATATCTTTTTAATATCGGGAATACGTTTTACGTATAAATTTGTAATCCCTGGTACTAAAACAACACAAAAATAATTTTTTTTTGTTTTTGATATTTTGGTCAATGTTCTCTTGACTTCAATAAACTGGTTATTAAAGCCAAAATGCATGCTAAAATATATTTTTTTGGTGTATGAAAAACACAATATGACTTTTAAGCTTTGAGACATTTGGCCGTATGCATAAAAATATTTTTTAAATTTTTTTTAAGTTGACAAAAACCAGGTATTTTAATACCGGATTTGTATTTTTGCGGTGTAAAATATAAATTAATATTAACCAAAATGGATAAATTAAAAAACACAAGAAAATCATTAAAGTTTTTTTTTTAGAATGGGCCAGCACCAGCCCAAAAAATTATAATTAGCTTGTTATTATGCATAGCACAGCAACCAGCTAATTATTTTCATTTGCTGCAGAACATGAATTGCTCACGTTCTGCATGCAAATGAAAGCAAAAGACACGGAGTAGAGAAGGGGAAGAAGGAAGAAGAGAGAGGTGGGGGAACTGACCTGCGGTGGCTGCTGGTGAGGCTCACGGTGGTGCTTGCTGGTGGCGGTGGTTCCAGGCGGCGCTGCTGTCGGTGGCAGTCGATAGTTTCTTCCCCCCTTGTCTTCCCCTGTTTTCTCTCTGTTTTTTTCTTTTTTTTTTCTTCTCCTGTTCTTCCTTTCTTTCTTCCTCTTCGGGTCTTTTTTTTTCTTTCTTTCAGTCTTTTCACCCTCTCCTCTACTCTCTTGTGCTCCCCCCCTCTGTATTTATAGGTAAAACAGAGGGGAGAGAAAGGCAGGGGCGGCCAATGTGCAGCCGCCCCACAACCGCCCAGGGGGATGCATCCTTTTGTTTTTCTTTACCCCGTGGAAGGCCACGGGTCAGAACCTAGGCAAGTGGGGTATTTTGAGTCGGCGTCTTTTTGGTGGTTTTGGAGAAAGAGGGAACGAACAAAGCAAGGGAGAAAAATCTTCTTCTTCCCCTGCCTCGTGCGTCCAGGGGAAGAAGAAAGGCTACATTGCCGTTCAAAACAACACCGTTTTGGGCTTTTCCTCTTTTTTTAATGAACAGTGTATGAAACGGTGTCGTTTTGGACAAAACACGTCGTTTTATTTGAAAGGAAAAGACGGTAAAAAAACATGTCAGATTTCACATTGGTCTTCAATTTGTGATTTGTTCAATTGAGTCTTTAATTGCCATTTTGATTTAAAAATCAATGCAATTGCATCCCTGCCAAAAAGCAAACAGCAGCCCTGAAGTTGACCGCCTTTTTCACTTTGGTCCTTGATCTTGAATTTATGCAATTTGACCCTCAATTGATCAATAAACTTCTAATTTCTTCAATTTAGCCCCAAATTTAGTTTAATTGCAGCCCCTCTATTTACGCGTGTTTTTCATTTTGGTCCTTAGTTTCGGATTTCTTCAATTAAGTCCCTATTGACCATCAAACTTCAATATTTATGCAATTAAGCCCTTGATTTGACCAAATTAACTCTCAAAAATAATAATTTGACCCCAGAATTTTAATTTTTTCCAATTAAAGCCTAAATTGACATCAAAATCAATTTTTTTTTGCAATCAAACCCTCCATAAATTCAATTAAACATTCAATAAAATTTAATTGAGTCCATAAACATCTGATCTTGGACTTTTCTTCCTCAAATTAAATTTTCTTTGTCAACAGCGCTCTCATCAGTCAACAAAATACCGTTAAATTTCAATCTTTGTATTTTTGAACCTCCTTAACTAATTTTTAATCATCTTTAGGGTGCTTCGACATCCTGTTATATTTTTTTATAATATATTTTTTTTTATTTTTTTGTATTCTATTTTTTTAAGAGAGAAAAAAATGTGAATTGGGGAATAACCAAAAAATGAGTTATGACAACGAGCAAAGTGACCAGGGTTACCACAATTGAAACAATTCATATTATTTCCTTTCTTATCGTCGCGTTTCTCATGCTTGCGCTTATGTCCACTACTACTTGCTTCTATTCCTCTTTTGCTATATTTGGAACTCTTAACCTTACCTTTTTCATATTTAGAGTCATATGCTCCACGCATCTTAGTTTCAAATATAAAAGCTTTGTTTATAGGCTTCTCAGCGTGAAATCAATCTTCTTCAAGCTTGTTTATAAAACCCTTTTCATATTATTTTTTTAATTCTTTTTTCAACTACCAAATAACAGTTACACATCTCTTAAAGATTCTTGAACTCCTCTCTATAAATTAAATCCCAAAACCCTAAAAAAGCACCGAGGGTAGATTCATAAATTCCTCCCCTTCTTTTCTCTTCTTGCTACCAGCTGTCGCTGCTCCTGGTGCAGCTCAGGGTAGCGACGCAATGGCTGCTAGAGCAGACATGGTGAGCTGAACACTACCAGGCGTGCCAGCAATAATTAAGTAATAATGTACCCAACATGCATGAGCTTCAAGGGTTTTACCATATTAGCCTATTTATCCTCCACAATATTGGCTCCAATCATGAGAATCTCTATATCCTTGTGGTAATCATCCATACTCTTACACTTTTGAGTCAAACTCTGCAATCCTTGAAATAGTTCTTTATAATAATGTCTAGGAATAAACTTGTTTCTCAGGATTGCTTTCCTCTCATCCCAAGTCTCTATGGGTCTCTCGTCATTCCTTCTCCTACCTAGAATAATTTAATCCCAACAAATAATAGCATAGTTACTAAACTCAATTATAAAAGTATTACCTTCTTTTCCGCATCAAAAGTTTAATATGATTAATTTTCTTATGAAATCTTTAAAATGATTTTTTTAAAGGAAAATGAATTAAATAAAAGTTATAAAGTTTGAGAAATTATCAAATTGAGTTTGATTTAATATTTCTAAATGTTAAAAATATTATTTTAAAATTACACAAAAAGCTAATAACTAGGATTGAAGCATGCAATTTATTAAATTATGCATATCAATGTGTTTTTATACATGATGGAACATTATGGATATCAAAAGTCAAATATGATTAGGTTTTGTTGATGGTTGAATGGTTGTAATATTAAATAGGGCCTGAGTTTCTTGTCTTTTGTCTATTTTTAGGGAATTAGAAATTAAGTTGGGATGATTAATTAAGTGGGACTTGATTGTAAATACGTTTTAGAAATTAAAAACTATTATGTAATTTATACAAAGGATTATAATTCTAGACATAGACAAATCAAGTATAGATTTGATTGCATAAATTTTTAAAACTATCATGAAATAATAAATGTGATGTTTTTCTAAGGGCAAAGTGATTAATATGGTTATAAAATTTTTCCTATAAATAGAATATTATGCCTCATATTTGTTGTATGGATAAGATAATGATGGAAAATTTGATGTGGTCAAATAAAGATATACCTAAAAAAAAAAAGAACTAGCAGTAAAGGCATATCAATCGCTCTTTCTAAAAGGGTTTCTAGAAGATTTTTAATTTGATAGTTCATGTGTATTACTATTAAAGATTGAACAATTGAACAACTTGTTGTTTGAGACAACACAACCTTCAAGAGTTAATGTAACCTCAAAAGAAGATATGATCTTGAAGTAATCTTTGCATGAACCTTAAACTATCTAAAGAGATTCTTGGGCTTCCTAAAGATTTTATTATTGTTATTTTCACTACATTTATGAGTTTCATGAAACCCAACATAATTTCTCTAATTTCTTAAAGTGATTGATTTCTCCTCTCAATAACCCTATTTTACCGTGAAGTTCTTAGTGTTCAAAACTCATGAGCAAAGTCATTTTCAATGTAAATTTTTACAAGATTTGTGCTATCATATTTTTTTTCCATGATAACTTCTAATTTTAAAAAATACAAAGCCTTTTTAATTTTAAAATCTTTGACTTGATATTTCATGCTTTTATTTTTTTAGCCAATTTCTCTTTTGCACTTTTCTTACAATTATAATTTTAAATCCTCTAATAAAAAAAAATTTAATGACCAAAAACAAAAGCAGCTAATCTTTCAAGGGACTTAATTGGAAAAATTTCCATTTAGGTTTGAGAGCTTTATCAGTAGCTAGCGCAGCAGGACAAACCTTATTCTAATTTATCAAAAAGTCCGAGGTTTAAGCACTTCTTATGGCAGTATACATAAAGTCCAAGACTCGATGGAAGTATTTTTTTAATATAAAATTTACACCTAACATTTATACAGTAACAGATGTACTGTATAAAAAAAATTAAAATCATGGCTCTGATACCAATGTGGATTCGAAAAGAAAACTACCAATGTGGATTCGAAAAGAAAACTTACTTGTGGAAATTAGTTTTCTTATCCCCGAATCGATTATTTCAGTGCCATTTCAATTACTAAAATCAAAATGATATTTCATAGTACGAACGTCTTTATAAATCTTGTCAAAGCAATGTAGAGAGTCCAAAATGAAAGAAGAGAAAGAGAGAACTATTATTCAACCAATGAAAAACTATCATTTTCATATAGGTTATGTCTCTTAATATATAATTAGAGGAAGCGGTTATTTTTTTTAGTAATTATTTTAAAAACTTGAATCAATAACCAATATGTGTAGAAATGAGGATCTCATTTTTTTTATTGTAAAATTAAACTCTCAAGATCCTCGAGCTCCCTTTCGTGTATTATTAGTGATCTAACAAAGTCATCAAGATTTAGAAATATTTTAAGATTCTTGAACTACTCTGTTGTCGTGACCTTTGGGTCACAAACATGAGGTAATGACCTCAAGGTTTTAGCAGCCATTCTCTCATTGGTAACGGCTACAAGCTAACAAGTTAATAGTAATAATGTACCCAACATGCATGAGCTCCAAGGGTTTTACCAGCCATTCTCTCATTGGTAACGGCTACAAGCTAACTAGTAGTAATAATGTACCCTTAGAAAGAAAGGGTGGCATATGATGAAAA
>Ga0325411_1002295_pt1 | contig 21561 bp, 8 predicted proteins | sample PopdelMetagenome_13_FD_206181 | JGI IMG/M metagenome (GOLD analysis project Ga0325411, IMG submission 206181) | Populus deltoides microbial communities from Bellville, Georgia, United States - Xylem-PdIQD-R4 | ecosystem: Host-associated > Plants > Phyllosphere > Stem > Wood/Secondary xylem...
GAGTGCTTTCTTTTCTTTTCTTACAGTTTTTCTATGGGATTTATAATTTTATATACACGAAGGGGTTTGAGAAAGGGACACGTGTGAGGGTGCCTGTCTTTTTAATTACTTTATTTTATTATCTTAAAGAATATTAATGTCATTAATTATACATGGAAAGAGAAGGGATTGTTTGGAGTCGATTAAAAGCGTGTTTGACAGTGTGGTTACATGTGCTTTTTAAATAATTTTTTATACTAAAATACATGTTAACAATGTTTTTTTATTATTTAAAATTATTTTTGATATCAGCATATCAAAACGATCCAAAACGTACAGACTATATTAAATTTTAGCAAAAAAAAAATTTTAATTTTTTGAAAACGCAGGTTGAACGCGTTCCCAAACGCTTCCTAAATTTACATTGGCCGAGCTTTTTAATAATTACAAGGTTAAGTTTTTTTAAGGTTATTAAAGAATTGTATGATTAAGATTCATAAAATTAATAGAAATATATGTAAGCTAACTCATTTACTCATATTAATAAAAAAATTCATCCATGGACTGTGGTTTTTCATCTTTGTTAATTCCTGTTTGTTTTTGCATTTCAAAAGTGCTTTTGAAAAAATTTTAATTTTTTTAATTTTTTTGATGTTTTCAAATCATTTTGATGTGCTGATAGCAAAAATAATTTTTAAAAAATAAAAAAAAAATATTATTTTAAATATATTTTCAAATGAAAAATACTTTAAAAAATAACCGCAACCACACTTTCAAATATACCAACAAAAGATGAGATAGAGGAACACAATTGTTTTTTTCCGGTGCCCTAACCAAGTTTTTCTTTGCTTCTGTCTTAAGCAATTTAAAGATGCATCGTGGAAGGTTTGGAATTATGTAAAAGGATAAGAAAAGAAAAGAAAAAAAAAGGTGAAATTAAACTCCTTTATTAATTAAAATTCTCTAGATTGACTAGCATTTCAATCTCCATCCATTAAGCTCATAAAAGGTGAAATTAATTTCCTGCCTTTTTGAACCATGAAAACAAAATAAATTGAACTTTCTCTCCTTGATTTCCTTTCATTTCCATCAATCCTTGAGACTATAACCGAGGATACATGAACTTATTTTCTAGTAATTGTTAGGGTTTTTAACAATTGAATTTCTCATTTTTAATTTAATATTAAGAAAGCATTATCAAATTGATAAAACATATAATCTCAAATGAACTTACCCTTAATATAAAAGAAAAAAAAAAGCAAACTAGCTGCCAATTTAAAAGACTTAGGGTGTGTATATTTTTGAGGTAGCTTTTATAGTTGTGATTTGAGAAATATAAGTTTAGAAAAAAATATTTTTAGTAGTAGTTAGTTGAATTTAAATATGTGTTTGGTAAAAACTATGGTTGAAGTTTATGTGTAGCAAAAAACATGTATAAAATATTTGGATAAGATTTACCCTATTTGTTTTTGTGTTTAAAAAACACTTTTGAAAAAATTTAATTTTTTTTATTTGCTTCAAATTAATATTTTTTTAGTATTTTTAGATCATTTTGATACACCGATGTCAAAAATAATTTTTTAAAAATAAAAAAAATATTATTTTGATGTATTTTTGAGTGAAAAGCACTTTGAAAAGCAACCGCAACCACACTCACAAACACAAAGTCAGGAGAATATTTACGAAACTCAGTTAAAAAAACATGTAAAAACTGCTGCACAAAACTTGCATTTCAAACTCAATTTTTAGTGGATCATATAGTATAAAATGCAGTTTTTGTTTATTATCAAATTTTTTTTACCGTTAACGTAAAAGCCAGAGAAAAACAAACGCAGTCTTAGTTGCAAGCCTTCAAGATTTTTTACTATATCGATTAGTCCTTTGATTATCAAAATCATGTCAACTAGGGCCAAAAAGGAATGTCTAATTTAAATAGCAAAATTACCTAATAACTATAACATCGACCACCATTTATTATTATTATTATTATTATTATTATTATTATATATAAAGAGAGAGAGCTTCTTAAAACGTTATGCGATAATCTTTCAAGACTAATAAATTAGTTTATCAAATGAGAGGGTTATTTAATTGTACTTCCTATGATACCCTCTTTCATATTTAAGATTTAAGATTTAAGATTTATCATTTAATTCATTTTTCTTTTTTATTCTTATATCTAAACGAAATTACGATAGTCAAAGTCGAAGATATAATTCTCCATCTTTATAATATTTTTTAATAAAAAACTTAATGATCATTATCATAATGAGGCAATCTAAAATTGTTTTGAATAATTACGTAAATCTGGAAGATAATAAGTTTATAATGTTTCTTAAAAAATTTGAAAAATATTTTAGGTGAGAAATAAGAAAAAAAACCATATAAGGAGAACAATTTACATAATTAAATAAAATAAACTTATTATAAAGATGATAAATTAAGTGTTTCATTAATAATAACAAGTATTGCAATTAACTCAATTAAACACAATTAACCAATAATATAACTAAAGTGCTTAAAGTAAAAAGTACAAGGATAAAAATTGCAAACTTAGTCTTTAACATGGTTTCGGCAAGTCTATATCCACACCTCAAGCACCAAATTGATCTTAAATATTGTATTTTTTTACTAATTCAAGTCAAAGATTATAATATATTTAATGAATCTTCACCAAGCCCCTCTTTATCACTTGAATAAATGCCATCTTTAAGACTTTCCACTTTGATGATGTACCTCACTAATGATCAAGAGTTTTTCATTTAAACTCTTGAAGGATTGCAATTGTTTGAAATGTAACAACATTCTCACAAAAAGTGGATAAAAAATTGAAACTTATATATCACTCAATAGCATTTAGTGCCTGTTTGGGAATGCGGTGCAAACCGCATTCCCAAAAATTTTGAATTTGTTTTCTGCTAAATTTTTTTTTATATTTTTAGATTATTTTGATGTGTTGATATAAAAAATTATTTTTAAAAAATAATAAAAATATTATTTTGATGCATTTCTAAGCGAAAAACACTTTGAACAGCAACTGCTACCACAATCTCAAACATGTTAGAATGTATGAAGGTGTTTATGTATAGTAAGTGTGAAAATTTATACTCTTATGCAAGAATATGAAGATTTTAATGCACAAATATGAGTATGATTTAGGATTGATGATTTGAATTATTTTTGCTCTTAAAAATATTCAAGGTCCATGCTTAATTATTCAAAAAAAAAATCTATATATATATATATATATATATATATATATATATATATATATATATATATAGCAAAAACTAGTTGTTTTATAACCGTTACTATTCCTCTGACAGCTAAAATGGTCAACTAGTTTAGATTGGTTAAGCCAATTGATCAACCAGTTCCTGCAAATTTCTAGGTGTTCATCCTTGATAAATAAACGGTCGACCGGTTCCCTTGGTATGGCCAAACAATTGACCTTTCAACTTAAAATTTAGTTTTAAACTTGGTGAATCTTGAACTGATTAAATGCATATTAATTTTATAATGCATGCAATGTGAAGTGTGTGAATTTATTTTAATTTGTGCTATCAAATAAAATATAAAGATTTACATAATAAGCACTAAAATGAATCCTAAAGAATTAAGTTTTCACTTGCTTTGTATCTTTTACTTGTTGATTTATTTCTTTATTTAATTCTTAATGCTTGTTGATTATATTCATATAAACTTGTTTAAACTTAACTTTAACTAAGTATATCATTAGTCCATTTTCATTTAATTGTTATTATCAAAATATATAAATATTAATATGTGATCCAGAGATCAACAATCTTCAATTTTTTTTTATGATAACAATTAATGTATACATATAGATATAAAAAAGATTAATCCCCCCTATATTTGCAATATAGTCTCTTAAAGACTTTTAATAATTAACAATAATCTATACATATATGTTTCTTCCTCTTAATTATATAATCATGTTTTATATTTATTTTCACAAATACTTCAATTCTCTCCCTCTTTGTTATTAACAAAAAGTAATAGAGAAGGAAGGATAAACCATAAGTAATAAAGAAATAAAATATAAAAACATGCTATAATTTTCAAAATGTAATATACATTACAATTAGGGGAATAAATACAAAAACATGAAAAGATAAAATCATGAAAATGTGAAAATACTTTTGGTACTTTCTCATAGGGTGATGGATATCAAAAGAGTAGATTTGCCATCATGGTCTTGATATCCTGTAAGTCACCGGCCATATGCTTTTGATTAACTATGATTTGTGCTTGAGAGTCTCGAAGATGACTCACATTCATCTCAATATGAGCTATATGATCTTCCATTATATATCTCCATGAACTAGTATCAGCATCTTTAAAAGAGAAAGTTGTAGGTGGCATCTCAAACATATCAGCAAACTTATTATCACTATTAACATTTTGCTCTTCTTCCTTACCATGTTTTTCTTCAGCATGAGCACCAACCTGGTCTTTAAAAACACATAAGAAATATTGTATATAAAAAAAATATTCTAGTGAACAAGTAATTCAAACTTGCGCCATAAAAAAATTATGTCCTTTTTTAACCATGTTTGACTTAGGAATGAATATTTTTTACAACATCGAAGAAACTTATGCTCTGACTGGTAACATGGCATTAGTCAGGAAACTAGTTATGAATTAATTCAATAAAAATATTACATATCATTGAATTTGTTGGCATTATTAATAAAAAGTAAAGTTGCGAGACTCTTTATTTAGGGTCAGTGCTAACTTGATGAACATCCAAAAATAATAAATGACTTGTGAATAAACTCATAAAAAAATTCGAACAATTAATGGCATGAGTAAAATAAATTTAGTAGAAACGCATACTTAAGATCACTTTTCCTTAGAAAGGATACAATTAGGGTGCTTTTTATCACCACTAAGCATAATGAAACCCTTAGATCTCTGAAACCATTGTATATTTTAGGTTTTTAGTCTCCTTAAAGAACTAGGTGGTGACTCCACTTTTTATATTTTCCTTTACGTTTTTGAGGTTCCATATTTATGTCGGGTGTGATAGAGGATATCAAAATGACAAAATCAATAAGTCAATCAAACAAATTGCTTACCCGATGTTTTCTCATCAATTAAGTAATAGGTTCTTCATCATCATTATTAGAAATTGTAAATGGTTGGTGAGCCTTGATAAGTTGAGTGTTTTTTTCAAGAGGAATGAATCTTAGAAGGATGACAAGCTAAAAAGGACAAGATGAATGATGTCATAACATAAATTATAGATATAAAGAAATGATAGGCTAAAATTGAGCATGCTTATTAGGAGTTCTTTTGCCAGGCTTTTTACTTGACTTTCTAGTTAGGCTTTTTAAAAGCTTCCTCTTTTTATTTTGGATAGAAGTTTCTTCATTAAAAAATTACTTATCAACCATCTATTTCAACAAAATGTTGAAGATAATATTAGTCAAATTCAAGAGGAAAATGCCCGACTAGTGACCAGCTGCCAATGTGAAGTCTCTCACCCTGCAACAACTTAGTTGCACGTGTGTAGCATCGCGACAAACATCCCTTCAGGCTGAGATCATTGGGATATGAGTGGAAAAATAATGAATTCTTGTTTCTTATCAATAAAAAAAGAATGGAGTCGCCACCTAGTATTTTGGTCACCAAAACCCTAATTGGTTTTAGAATCTGGATAAGGAGACTAGTTATATACAGGGATGACGTATCACCCCTAGTACACTTTACTTAAGGTATGCTGCATTATTTATTTGTCTGATGCAAACTAAAGCACTGTTGTGTTTTCTAACCATTGGTTTGTCTAATGGTTAAAGTCGGTCCACCCTAGTAGAATGGACTATAACTTTAGAGGTTACGCCTAACCATTCTAGAGTCAAAACATAAGAATAAAAAAAATTATCTTTTTATTTAATATCGAAAATACATCTTACATATAAGTTTATAATCCTGGATATTAAAAGAAACACAACATATTTTTAGTGTTTTTAAAATATAGACCAAGTTCTCATGACTTTAATAAACTAGTTATTAAATCCAATATGTATGCAACATAAAAACTATTTTTCTTGAATTTTTAGTATTTAAAAGATGCTAAGTTATGCCATTTATATATATTTTTATTTATTATTATTTATGCAAATATGATTTTTTATTTTTTGAAAGAAGATCTTGTTATTTTTTTTCATCTTTAAATAATAATTTTTTTTTCTAATATCATAAAAACGCCTCGTGTATAGGTCATAATTTCAAATATTAAATATAAGAGGGTAGAAAAATATGAGGGACTAAAAAATTTTCAAAATGAACCTTAATAATAATAATAATGCTTTGTTTGGTCAACAAACTTTAAAAACCCAAAAATATATTTTTTTTCTTTGACAGAATTAGGCCTTATTAAACACAACATTAAACCTTAAAGGCTTAGTCCAGTCACATGGATTGAGCTTCCTAACCAAGCCTAAAACTGATACAGGCTTCAACCAAGAAAACATGTGTGGGCTAAAAACAAACATTGATTATCCAAGAAAAAAGAAATAACCCATCATGCTAAGAAGTTGGCCTTGAAAGCCTAACTCATAAACAAATACAAGTGGGTCATTTTTATTTTTGAAAGATCAAACTAGAACATTTAAAGAACTTACATATTGCATATGTAGAGCTAAAATTTAAATGGTAAGGAAATATTTTCACATACAAAGGGAAAACACAACATCAACAATCTTTGGACATCAACCTCATTGTTTTGACTTTAATATCAAAGTAGAAATGTTTATTTTTAAATATGATGAGGGGTTCATGATGGTAAAAAAAAAAAAAAACTAAAAACCTATAACCTTGAGCTTATAAGTGAGAGAAATCCATGATCATAGGATGTATATACATAGAAAATATAGCATCTGACCCTAACATCCTACATATACTGCCATATCATAACTTGAATCAACAAAATACAAAATTGTTGGTTATTAGGTTAGGCCTGGTCTGCCCATAAGGGATGTTCATATTTTAGAGGAGTTGTGAAGCAGTTATAACTGCTTCACACAGTTACTAAAAGAAATAACCGCTTTCTCTAGATTTATATATAGAGGCATAACCCATATTAAAAGGGTGCAAGCAAAGAAACATAATTGGTCTCTCTCTCTCTCTCTCTCTCTCTCTCTCATATCTAACTTTCTGAATTAACTTTATAAAGACGTTCGTATTGTGGAATATCTCTTTAGTTATAGTAATTAAAATAGCACTGAAGCAATTGATCTAGGAACAAGAAAGTGATTTCTCAAATCACTAGTAAGTTTCCTTTAACAATCTACATTGTTATCAGAGCATGTTTGTTTTTTTTTAATAAGTGTCTTCTATTGGATTTCATGCAATATATCTATTACTGTACAAACATTTTTTTTTCCTGATACATATGAATACATGTTAGTTCTTCGTTTGCATCGATTGCTGCACCATATATTATTTAAAAAAAAGGATCCTAAAAACATTTGCAAAATTTGTATTTTTGAAAACAAAGACACTGGTTTTTAACTAATTTGATTGATTCATAAATTTTATGTTCCTAATTTTTTTTAAAATAATTGTTTCACAATGACAGTTGTGTAATTGCCTAACAAACCCATTTAAATGGTTAGTTATTTCACAAAAATCACAAAGTTTGACTAACTTTATCAATGTGATGTACTCATGGAAGGACAAAGCATCATACCTGGTAATATTTTTTGTTAGAATAGAAACTGAGACTCACGACCGTAGTAAGGATAATGATCAAAGTTGTTTCAATGAGAAAACAAGGAAATAAGGTTGTTGAGACTTGAGGCTTCTGCTACTTGGTCACAGTTGAATCAAATATTGGTCACAACTGCAACAAGGCGGTGCAACTACTACTCATGGTGGAGTCTGTTACTGCTCACAACTTCGGTGTTGCTATGGATGGGGAAGTGTAACTATTCTGACACCAGTCAATCAACTAAAGTTTTGTTGGCAAATGGTTAACTAGTTAGAGTTCGTTGTTGTTATTGGTTCAGAGCTTCAATGGAGGAATGAATGTTAGGAAAAAAGAAGTGATGGTTGTGATGGTTCCTACCAGGGTCTTTGCTTATTGTTTTTGGCTATAATAGGGTGCTGGTGGTGTTATTTTGTGGTGTACTAGGTGCTGTAAGGAAGGAGAAATGATATTTTTGGCTAGAACATGGAAGGAAAAGTGGTGCTTTATATGTTTTTTTTCCCAGCTGGGACAACAAAATTCCCTCTGATTTTGGTTGGACTGAGTGTTTATGGGCTGAAAGGTTTGCAAGCACAGTGTGTAGGTGTTTGTTTTTCAGTTATGTCCTCCCCCCTCTTTTCTTGTTGGAATGGGTTGCTCTTATTTGTAGGTAGTGGGGAAAGTCTTGCATCTTAACCATTCAATCCTTTAAGAATGATCCCAACCATTGACAACAAGCCAATAACCTAATACTACCAAAATCAGGTTATCCAAGGCTAATCAGGTCAGTATTTTTGGACCAACATTGCAGCAGCTATAGGGAGGACCACTCGACGGGAACTATGATGGGGCATAGTATGATGTCAAGGCTACTAGGAGAGTGTGTTTTTTTATCTTACTTGAGGCATGAGAGAGCATTAAATGGCTCTACAAAGGGAGATCTCAGTCAGCTCCCTCATAGGAGAAAAGAAAAAGGAAATGAACAGTGGTGCCGAAACGACACCATTTCATTGTTTTCTTTCTTATTTACAAATTGATCCTTGATTTTTCAAATTTTGTTGAATCCAGCCAATTTGAGTTGATATCTTAAGATCTCTTTTGATTAAATCCCTGGTCACATCAATTTTGACACTCAATATTCAATGTCTTTTATAATATGGTCTTTGGTCTTGGATACTTTCATCCCATCCTTAATTAACCTTCAAACTTTAAATTTTTTCAAATTTACCTTGATTTTAATCAATTTTAGTCCTTGAATGCGTGTGTCTCTTTCATTTTAATCCTTGGTTTTAGGATTATTTAATTTACCCCTCAATTAGCCTTCCAACTTTAAATTTCTTGCAATTGCACCCTCAAATGCATCAACTTAGCCTTTTCAAGTTCCAATTATGTTCCTAATCTTTCAATCTTTACGAATTGATCCAAACTAGACATCCAAACATGATTTTTCTGCAATTGAGTCCTTGATTGAATCTTATCAACCCATTAGAAGTTTAATTAAGTCCTTGAACTTAATTAGTTCTTCTAATTTTTGCCAAATTAACTTTCAAACTTAATTTTACTTTAGTTAAATCTTAATTAAGTCAATTAAACCCATTATAAGTTTAAGTAAGTCCTTAAACCTAATTAATTCTTTTAATTTTGATCAAGTTAGATTTCAGCCTTAAACTTTGCTTCAAATTAAGTCTTTCTTTTGGAATTTTTATCTTTTATAGCTCAAAGACTTAGCTCCACTTGTCCTGAAAATATTTTTGAATTTTAGATTTCTGATTTTTTTTGGATTTTTTTTGAAAAAAAAAAAGAAAAATATAAGAATATTTTTTTGGGAACCAAAATTGGGTTATGACAAACTTAAGTGATGTTCAATTGCTAAAGTCACATTTACACTTGTTCAAGTGTAAATCCTAGAGAAATAATTATTCCTTTGAACATGGTCGATTACCAAACTAATATGAAGTCCCCTATAAGCCAATATGCTTCTCTATATTGAATCATGTTATTCCTTTATATCTTATGCCTTTTGTAATTATGAACTTGATAACTAACTTGAATTAATTATGAGAGGAATGCCATAGATTATTCATTTCTTCTTACCATAACTATAAAGGTTTTCATATACCATCTAAAAAGAAAGTTATGGAACTGAGTCTACATTAATCTCTCTTCGACATAAGTCAGCTAAGGGTACAGGGTTTACTACACATCACTGAACTCATAGGAGTAGATCATATTCCATAACTATACCCACAAAAAAGCACTATATATGTTTTATTTCACCATAAAAGATGTTGCTCGTTCTTAAATTGGCATTCCCTTAATACTTTATAAATATATCTTAGCACAAAGGATCCTAAATCCATAGCATAACCTTTTGTCAAGGCCACAACTACCTTTAATTAGGCCTTAGTAGGTATTTTAGACTTAGAGAAGAGAAGTATTTGCATACTTAATATAACAAGAAAGCAACATGCTCATGTTCGATTAGAAAGTTTGTTTCTTTCTTCTCACATCTTATAAGAGTACTATATATAAAGGTGATTACTACCATATCTTTAAATTGACCAGTAAAGACTTATAAAGAAACACATAATTCTTCATGTCCTGGACAAAAGGCTACCTATCATGACCAAGTCAAATAGAGTTACAGTCTGCATCCTATACTTGAAGATGAATCATTATTAGACATTAACTAGAAGAGAGAAAGAATGGCCAACATCTTTTTATTTGGCATTCCCCTAATACTTTATAAATATATCTTAGCACAAAGGCCTAAATCCATAGCATAACCTTTTTTCAAAGCCACAACTACCTTTAATAAGTCTTTAGTAGGTATTTTAGACTTAGAGAAGATAATTATTTACATACTTAGTATAGCAAGAAAGCAATATGCTCACGCTCGATTAAGAAGTTTGTTTCTTTCTTTATGTATCTTATAAGAGTTCTATATATTAGGGTGCCTACTACCATATCTTTAAATTAACCAGTAAAGACTTATAAAGAAGCACATAATTCTTCTTGTCCTAGACAAAGGCCTCCTATTATGGCCAAGTTAAATAGAGTTATAGTATACATCCCATACTTAAAGATGATTCATTATTGGACATTAACTAAAAGAGAAAGAGAACGACTAACATCTTTTTCTTTGGCATTTCCCTAATAGTTTATAAATATATCCTAGTACAAAGGCCGAAATCCATAGCATAACCTTTTGTCAAGGCCACAACTACCTTTAAGAAGGCTTTAGTAGGTAATTTAGACTTGGAGAAGATACGTATTTGCATACTTAGTATAACAAGAAAGCAACATGCTCATGCTCGGTTAGGAAGTTTGTTTCTTTCTTCTTGCATCTTATAAGAGTATTATATATAAGGGTGCCTATTAACATATTTTTAAATTGACCAGCATAGACTTATAAAGAAGCATATAATTCTTCATGTCCTAGATAAAGGCCTGTTATCATGGCCAAGTCAAATAAAGTTACAGTCCGCATCCTATACTTGAAGATGAATCATTGTTAGACATTAACTAGAAGAGAGAGAGAGAATGACCAACATTTTTTTATTTGGTCTAATGGTAATCCTGGATATTTGAATGGAATAAAACAATACTTTCATTTCCACTCATCGTCAAAATAATGTTACATTTAGTTAAGCCAATAGATGTCATTAGAAATGGCAATATTGGGCCATTTTATCAATTTTTTTCATATGTTGAGATTTCCATAGTCATCTTGAAGCAATCATCTTTCTCTTTTAATGTCTAAAGTTAAGAGATAAGCTCCTTCAGGGATGATTTCTTGTTGTTAATGCTCTTTAGGGCATTACTTATAATTTTCCAATTAGTGTTAAGGACGCAGTTAGTAAGGTTCTTGAAATGAGTAATTAGATAAGGTTTTTGTTGTGAAAAGTTGTTGAAAGATGCAATTTTTGAAAAAAAAAGCTGAAGGTTTATGAGAATCTTTGGTTTTTATAGAAAGAAATTAGGGATTTTTCAAAAAAAGATAAAAAGTTGTATATTAATTGTTAGATAGATATTTAAAATAACAATTCTTACTTCTTATAACTTTAAGCATTGTGCCAAAACCAAACAATGCTTCTTATATCAATAAGCGAAAATTATCGATATTTAAAAAAACAATGCTTGATTTTTCATGTCATCGATGGTCAATTTGTTGATCAATTCAAGAAGGGCACATGCCAACATTCCTTCATTTATTTGAAATAAAAGAATATAAGGGCATTGTTTATACAAAACAAAAATGAACAACCACGTATCATTTGATCAAGAATAATAGGTGTCCAGTTTATGTTTTTTTAGCAAACTAATGTAGATAGTTAAGATCAACCATCGATTAAAAAGATGAGGATTCACGTTATGGATCGGTGATCAATTCCTATTCAAAATACCAGTCTTTAGCAGTTAACACTGGTGAATATTGTAGTATAATTAGAGTCCTAAAATACTTAATTACTAGGAGGAGGCATGCGAATAGAAAGTATGAATTATACTATCATTCAAGTTGTAAAATTTCTATCTACCATAAACAATTTATATAAGATTAGAATTTATAGTTTATTTGAAACTCGATCACATTATAAATAGGTTGTCTAACAGTTGGAAACAATGGCCAACCCTATCAATACACATTTTTTGTTACAAAATTAATGTTTTTTTTTTTATAACTTTACATTTTGTCTTTCTTGCCATTTACTTTTATAATTTATATTTTTCCTTTACAGGACCATCCTCATGTATACAATTCTCTTATACGCTTTTTATAATTTAATGTTTTTTTTAATTGTAATTTATAGCTTTCCTTTACATCTTTCTTATTTATTGCTTTATTGTTTTTTACTTAGGTTGTAGTTTTCTTAGCATTACACATATTCATCTCTAAATCTTTGAAACTAAGTTAAGAATCTCATGCTTAGTTTGATTTGTGAGGTTTTACGTGCCTCCACTTTGGATGAAGTTTCTACACTCAATTTTTTCTTATTAGAAGGAAAAAATGAATAATATATAACATATTAATCAAAGAATTGATTGATCAACAATTTGTAACCAATTTTATTCATATTCAAATATCTACACGAACAATATTTACATTGTATTCTACTTTTTTAAAAAACAAGTATCTTATTGATTTAAAATGGTATTTTCATCATTTTATAATAGAATTACTCAAGTACTATGTATATGCATGTCATTTTTAACAAAAATAATTGATATAAACATAATAGAGAATAGGAAAAAACTAAAAGTTATAATTGATTGAATCTTTTTTATAGAAAAATGTGATTGTAAATTGGTATGCCCAAGGACATAATGATATGTTTTATTAAAAATAATGCTTAAAATATATATTTTAAATGGAATATAATACAATATCAAGGTAGCAACAAAGACTCATATATGTGTTAGCAACAAGGACCCGGGTTTTGGGTTTTGATCTAGTCACCCGGGTCAATTTTATTTTTTAAAAAATCAAAATGACGTTGTTTTAGTAAAAAAAAAAACAAAAGTCAACGGGTTGCAACCGAGTTTTTGACCGTGTCTTGCTGGTTCAGCCCGTTGAGTCACACCTGTTTTTTCCTTTCCCTGTTTTTTCTTCAACCTGGCCTGGTTCCAGCCTCGGGTTGGTTGGGTTTCGGGTCGACCTGTTGGGCCGAGTTTTAAAACTATGGATAGGAATTGGAGGTAAGGTTGCCTTTTTTTTTTTCCTTTCAAAAAAGACTTAGTGATTATTTACACTTTAGACATATGCAAGTTATTGCTAGCTAGTTAATTCTGGTTTGGGTCGGATGAAATATTTTTTTACACAAAATAAAAAAGAACTTGTAAGTGTTTTCAATGCATTTAATTTCTAGCATCAAAAACTTATGAACTATTAACTGAAGACTTGATGTATTTATTTATTAAAATAAATTGAATATTATATATTTTAATAAATATTAAAAAGATTTATTGATGTTAACTAAATATGAACCTGAAAAATAAGTACAAATTAAAATATTTGAACTTGTGTCATAGACATTTCTTCAAAAAAATTATTTAATTATATAAGAATTAATTTTTTTGTAAGAAAAATAATTATTTAAATCTCATTGATTTGCTATAATCATTCTTCCACTTCTATTTTTTTTTGTCTACAAGGAAATATAATTCTTTTCTTCTACATTATTTATTTAATAAAAATCATAAAGCAACTAGAATAAATATAAAAAAATTTGGATGATTTGAAATACAAGGTATGAAATACATCTTTTAACCAAAACCAATTTATCTTTTCAATGCACTCCATTTATTACTTGGCAATTTTTTTGGTAGAATATTTATTTTTTAGACAAATTTTGATAGTTTTGACATGATTGTATTAAAAAATATATAAAAATAATACACGGTCCATGCATTCTTGTTTAAATTTCTTTATTGTGTCACCGACCCGAAGACCCTTTGACTTTGCCCCTTACTTGGTTTAGGTTTCAAATTGAACCAGGTAGAAATTGACTCGATATGACCTGGTTGACCCAGCAGATCCAAACACGACCTTATTAAAACCCAACTTAATTTCAAGAAAAAAATATTGAAGATGACATTGTTTTAACCCTTTCTTTTTATATATTGAAACAACAATTTTTTGGATTGACTTGAGTTAACTCATCAAACTTGGGACCCATATGAACTAGATTGGGTTTAATAACTTTTTTTAATTTATTTTTTATTTAATTATATGATAATAATAATAGATATGCTTGGGAAAGCCACCAAATAAAATTTTAGAAAAAAACAACATTGCGAAGAGCTGTAAAAAAAGCATTTGCTAATGTTTTAAAAAGAGTGTTATAAGTTTATTAAAAAAACAAAAAAAAATTTCTAATTAATTTATTATAATGAATTGCAATTAAAATGAAAGTGAAAAGACAGGCTTGGACGGGTCAACACGTTTGGCCCTAAAAAAAAAGGTCAGATGTGGAGATCTAAAAGCAAGGCTCGTGTGCCTAGGCATCATTGTTTTTTCTTCTTATAATGGAAAGACTCGTCAACTTATTTTTTTCTTAAAAGCAGGCGACGTGTTGTTTGCACCTGTAGATGACACGTTCCCTACTAGTTCATCTTTAGCCACCTGAAAATTGGGTTCCGCCATCTTGGTTAAAAAAAAAACCCATTTTTAATTTTTTTTTACACTTTAAAACACTTATAAAGGGCCGTAACTTTTGATCCGACTGTTGGATCGCGCTCAAAATTTTACAGGGGTTTCCAAAGGCTATTGTCCTTGGGGTAGCTATGGAATGGCTATTTGGTGATGAGGATGTCTAGGCGATCGAACTTGAGTATGAGTTAAATAGTGTCATAACTTTTGATCCGACTGTTAAATCGTGTTCAAATTTTTACAGGGGTTTCCAGAGGCTGTTTTTATTAGGGTAGCTATGGAATGACTACTCAGTGACGAGGATGTCTTGTCGGTCGAACTTGAGTATGGACTCAAAAGGGCCATAACTTTTGATCTGACCGTTGTATCGTGTTCAAATTTTTACAAGGGTTTCCAAAGAATGTTGTCCTTGAGGTAGCTATGGAATGGCTACTCGGTGACGAGGATGTCTTGTTGGTCAAACTTGATTATGGGCTCAAAAGAGCTTTAACTTTTAATCCAACCGTTGGATCATGTTCAAATTTTTACGGGAGTTTCTAAAGGTTGTTTTCATTGGGGTAACTATGGAATGGCTACTAGGTGACAAGGATGTCTGGTCGGTCGAACTTGAGTATCGGCTCAAAAAGACCATAACATTTGAGCTGACCGTTGGATCGAGATTAATTGTTTACAGGGGTTTTTAGAGGCTGTTTTCATTGGGGTATCTATGGAATGGCTACTAGGTGACAGGATGTCTGGTCGGACGAACTTGAGTATGGTCTCAAAAGGGCCATAACTTTTGATTCGATCATTGGATCGGGTTTAAAATAGGGGTTTCCAGATGTTGTTCAAATTTTTACAGGTGACGAGGATGTCTGGTCGGGCGAACTTACGTATCGGTTCAAAAGGACCATAAATTTTGATCCGACAGTTGGATCGCGCTCAAATTTTACAAGGGTTCCCAGATGCTGTTGTCATTGGGGTAGCTATGGAATGGCTACTCGGTGACGAGGATGTCTGGTCGGCCGAACTTGAGTGTCGACTCAAAACGGCTAGAACTTTTGATCCGACCATTGGATCGCACTCAAATTTTTACAGGGGTTTCCAAAGGTTGTTGACCTTGATGTAGCTATGGAATGACTACTCGGTGACGAGGATGTCTTGTCGGTCAAACTTGAGTATGGGCTGGCCATAACTTTTGATCCGACCATTGGATCTTGTTCAAATTTTTAAAAGTTATGGCCCTTTTGAGCCAATACTCAAGTTTGACCGACCACACATCCTCATCACCTTGTTTCCATTCCATAGCTACCCCAAGAAAGCAGCCTCCGAAAACCCCTGTAAAAATTTGAGCGCGATCTAACGGTTGGATAAAAAGTTATGGCCTTTTTGAGCTAATACTCAAGTTCGCTCGACCAGACATCCTCGTCACCTAGTTGCCATTCTATAGCTACCCCAAGAAAGCAGCCTTTGGAAACCCTTGTAAAAATTTGAACAGGATCCAACGGTCGGATCAAAAGTTAGGGCCCTTTTAAGCCGGTACTCAAGTTTGACCGACCACACATCCTTGTCACCGAGTAGCCATTCCGTAGCTACCACAGGAAAGCAGCCTTTGGAAACCCTTGTAAAAATTTAAACACGATCCAACGGTCGGATCAAAAGATATGGTCCTTTTAAGCCTATACTCGAGTTCGACTAACAAGACATCCTCGTCACCGAGTAGCCATTCATAGCTACCCTAATAAAAACAGCCTCTAGAAACCCCTGTAAAAATTTGAACACGATCCAATGGTCGGATCAAAAGTTATGACCTTATTGAACCCGTACTCAAGTTCGACCGCCGAGACATCCTCGTCACCGAGTAGCCATTCCATAGCTACCCCAAGGACAATAGCCTTTGGAAACCCCTGTAAAAATTTGAGCGCAATCCAAAGATTGGATCAAAAGTTAGGGCCCTTTTGGGCCGATACTCAAGTTTGACCAACCACACATCCTCGTCACCTAGTTGCCATTCCATAGCTACCCTAAGAAAATAGCCTCTGGAAACCCCTGTAAAAATTTGAACACTATCCAACGATCGGATCAAAAGTTATGATCCTATTGAACGTATACTCAAGTTCGACCGCCGAGACATCCTCGTCACCAAGGAGCCATTCCATAACTACCCCAAGGACAATAACCTTTGGAAACCCTTGTAAAATATCGAGCGTGATCCAACGCTCGAATAAACAGTTATGGCCCTTTTGAGCCGATACTCAAGTTCGATCGACCAAACAACCTCGTCACCTAGGTGCCATTCCCTAACTACCCCAAGAAAGCAGCCTTCTGGAAACCCTTATAAAAATTTGAACACGATTCAATGGTCGGATCAAAAGTTATGACCCTATTGAACCCGTACTCAAGTTCGACCGCCGAGACAACCTCATCACCAAGTAGCCATTCCATAGCTACCCCAAGGACAATAGCCTTTGGAAACCCTGTAAAAAATTGAGTGCGATCCAACGCTCGGATTAAAAGTTATGGCCCTTTTGAGCCCATACTCAAGTTTAACCAACCACACATCCTCATCACCGAATAGCCATTCCATAGCTACCTCAACAAAAACAGGCTCTGAAAACCCCTGTAAACAATTGAGCTCGATCTAACGGTTGGCTCAAACATTATGGCCCTTTTAAGCCGATACTCAAGTTCGATTGATCAGACATTCTCGTCACCTAGTAGCCATTCCATAGCGGCCCTAATGAAAACATCCTCTGAAAACCTCTGTAAACAATTGAGCTCGATCCAACGCTCGGATAAAAAGTTATAGCCCTTTTGAGCCGAAACTCAAGTTTGACCGACCACAAATCCTCGTCACTGAGTAGCCATTCCATATCTACCCCAATAAAAATAGCCTCTGGAAACCCCTGTAAAAATTTGAACACGATCCAACGGTCGGATCAAAATTTATGACCCTACTGAACCCGTACTCAAGTTCGACCGCCGAGACAACCTCGTCACCGAGTTGCCATTCCATAGCTACCCCAAGGACAATATTTTTTGGAAACCCTTGTAAAAAATTAAGCACGATCCAATGCTCGGATTAAAAGTTATAGCCCTTTTGAGCCAGTACTCAAGTTCGACCGACCAGACATCCTCGTCACCTAGTTGCCATTCCATACCTACCCCAAGAAAGCAGCCTCTGGAAACCCCTGTAAAAATTTGAACACAATCCAACGATCGGATCAAAAGATATGGCCCTTTCGAGTCCATACTCAAGTTCGATTGACTAGACATCCTCGTCACCGAGTAGCCATTCCATAGCTACCCCAATGACAATAGCAAAACACTTATGAAACACCCATAAATCTCAATGAACTTATTTCTAACCTCAAAATAACTTTTAATATGTAAAAAACCTAAAAATCAATCCTCAATGGAAAAAAAATTTCAAGTCCCAATCTAGTTTTTTCAATGGTATTAGTGATAAAAAAAAATACTTTTAATATAACTCATCTCGTCAAATGAAATTCATTAACATTAAGATCATTCTTTTTTGGTTGCTGAAAAGTGGACAACCAATAATTTTCTCTTTTCTCATTTGTTTTCTAATAACTTTCTCTTTTCTTTGTTAAACTTAGGATTAAGAAGTGAACAAAATTAAGTTTTGAACCAAAGCACAAACGTGTCAAATTAAATGAACCAAAAATGAAATTTGCATAAATCTAGAGGCCAAAATTGCTAAAAAGGCTCCCATGAACAATGTTGAAAAAAAATCCCTCCATTTTGGTCTCACTGTAAATTTTGGTCCCCTTATTTTTTTTCAAGCAATAAATTGAATTCTTTCTTGTAAGATCGAGCATCAACTTAGTATTAAGATTTTTTTTGATATCACGATAACTTAATAGAAAGTAAATCAAAACAAAATATCAAATCCAATTCCTAATCAACACAATATAAAAGAATAAAATTAAAAAGAAAAAATCATGACCAAGTAGAAAAACAATTAAGGGGCAAGAAAAAGAAAAAGAGAAACACTATAACAATTACAACAATATCTAAATTGTATGGGGGAATCATTGTTCCCTCACACACAATTCACTGTGGATTACAACAGTAATCCACAGTGTTTTCCTTTTTTTTTTTTGCTAACTTTCCCTTTTTTTTTCTTGTTTTTTTCTTTTTCTTAAAATTATTTTTTTTCAAAATTACTTTTCTTTTTCAACTTTCCTATTTTTGCTTTTTTTTTCATTTATTTTTTTTTCAAAATTATTTTTATTGATTTTACTTTTTAAATATTGATCTGGTAAAAATTTTTGCTTTGTAATTTTTTTCTTTAAAATACTGTGGATTGCTGCGATATTTTTCCACATAGTTTTTCTATTTTATTTCTTTATTTTTCAAAATTATATTTATCGATTTTTTTTAATTGATTGAGAATTTTTTTTGTAATTTTTTTCTTTAAAACATTGTTGATTGCTACAGTGTTTCTCCGCATGGTTTTTTTTATGCTTTTCTCTGAAATTATCTTTTTCTATTTTATTTTTTAATATTGAGCTGGTTAAAAATTACAGTTATAATATATGAGGAAAACACTGTAACTTTCCTCGAAATTACTGTTGATTGCTACAATGTTTTTTCCCACAAGGTTTTTTTTTTTCTGTTTTTGTTATGTTTTTCCCTAAAATTATCTTTGTCAATTTTATATTTTAATTATTAAGCTGATTAAGAATTGCAATTACAAGTGAATGCAAGTTTTTCCTCACACAAAACACTATGGATTGATACAGTTTTTCCTCACATGGTTTTTTTCCAGTTTCTTTTGTGTTTTTTTTGTAATATTTTTTTCCAAAATTATCTTTGTCATTTTTTTTTAATATTGAGTTGGTTAAAATTTAACTTTGTAATAAAGCTTAATCATGTGGGGAAAGCATTGTAGTTTTGCTCATAAAACATTGTGGATTGCTGTAGTGTCTCTCCTCATGGTTTTTTTATAATTTTTTTTCAAATTATCCTTTCAATTTTATTTTTTTAATATTGAGTTATTTATGAATTATAATTACAAGTCATTACAAATAAAGCTAAATCATGTGGGGAAACACTGTAGCTTTCATCACAAAACACTGTGAATTGTTACAGTGTTTCCAACATGATTTTTTTTTCCTTTTTTTGGTGTTTGTTTTGTTATTTTTTTTTAAAATTGTTTCTGTCGATTTTTTTTTTTAATATTGAGCTGATTAAGAATTTAGCTTTGTTATTTTTTTCTTTAAAACACTGTGAATTGTTGCAGTGTTTTCCCATGTGATTTTTTTATGATTTTTTTTAAAATTATCTTTGTTGATTGTTTTTTTAAATATTGAGTTGGTTAAAAATTATAATTACAATAAAGTTAAATTATATGAAGAAAGCGTTGTAGTTTTTCTCACAAAACATTGTGGATTGCTACAATATTTTTCTAAATGGTTTTTTAGTTTATTTTATTGGGAAAAGCTCTATAGTTTTCCTCACAAAACATTGTCAATTGCTGCAACGTTTTTTCTCATGGATTTTTTTCCTTCCAAAATTATCTTTGTTGTTTTTTTTTTTAATATTAAGTTGGTAGAGAATTTAACTTTGTAATTTTTTTTGCTTTTTATTAATTGAAAAGCTAAATCATGTGGTGAAAGCACTGTATCTTTCCTCACAAAATACTGTAAATTGCTAATATCATTTTGTTCAGTCTCTAAGTTTTTGATTACCAACACAACTTTTTTTTCCGTCACGAAATATTTACTCCATTATACCTTTAATTTCTATTACTTATCTAGCGTTGGTTCATAATTATAACACTATTAAGTGCATTTGTTTTATAAACCTGCGACAGCATGCGGGATGTCATCTCGTACATAATATTTCCCCTCACACGCTACACATCCACTGTTAAAATGCCACTCTATTAGGTTTCTTTTAACAAGATATGAAAATCCACCTTACTTTCAATAAATGTTCGAAGTTTGAATCACAAAATTAAAAATGATTTACCAAATAAAATGGAAGATATCCACAAAATCGAAGTGGAAAATTTTTGTTCAGTATTCTAAGTGACCAAATAAATAAATAATCTACGCATTGGAAATGCAGAGGACAAGCATAACATTTACATGATGTCCTCAGTTGGGAGAGAAAATCTAAGGGGTATAGCTCAACTTGTCAGGTTTTAAATTTGATCTTAAAAAATTACTAGTTTGGGTATTATAAATTTCAGGGTCACTAAAGACTTACATGGTTGTTATCTTCAGGACCTCGGAATTAGTCAAGGTACGTGTAAATTGACCAAAACATCTATAATTTAAAAATAAAAAAAGGTTTGGAGCTGGGATCTGGCAATGTGTTAGAATTTGCTATCTTCTTTATTGCAATCAACCGTTAGTCTAAGTTGAAAATAATTCATTGGTTTCTAAGGTTGGATTCAATGGATAAAAATAAATAATAAGTTGAAAATGGATACAGCGTCAGTCTAAAAAGTTGAAAATAATCCTCACTGAGTATTAGAAGAACTGTTGTAGTGGTAGTAGTGGAACACTTTTGAAACTGTAAGGACAGAAATTTAGTTCACCAATAAAAAATTACGAAAAAAATGAAGATTTTTTTTTAAAATTAACACAGTAAATTAAATTTCTTTTCTAAAATAATACCATTTAAAAATCATTCAAAGAAACAACATATTTTCACGTTGCAATATTTAAATATATTGTGGGTATATATAACGTGACAACTTGAA
>Ga0325411_1002296_pt1 | contig 21557 bp, 10 predicted proteins | sample PopdelMetagenome_13_FD_206181 | JGI IMG/M metagenome (GOLD analysis project Ga0325411, IMG submission 206181) | Populus deltoides microbial communities from Bellville, Georgia, United States - Xylem-PdIQD-R4 | ecosystem: Host-associated > Plants > Phyllosphere > Stem > Wood/Secondary xylem...
ATAGAATTCACATTGTTTCCATGGGCTTGTCTAATGCTGTCAAGATAAATAAAGATTATTAGCTCCTTCACTCTTTTTGAAAAAATTAAAATAAACAGTGTGGTACTTCTTTCATTGCATACAAAAGTGTAACTTATACATGCTTATTATGGAAATTATCTGATAATTTATTAAAATATTATTGGTCTTTCTTGAACTAAGTTTTCAAGTCATTCGGTTAATTCTATTGAAGAAAAAACTAACAGCTGTAGTTATTAGATCTGACCCGGGAGTTGACCTGGTTAAAGAGCCGGGTTTCGAGTTACACGGATTGACCCAGGTTAACCCGAATCAACTCGGAAAAATTAAAAAAAAATAAAATTTTAATATTTCATATGAAAAAATTAAGAAACAATCCATGTGAATATAGACTATACATGTTATAAATAATGAAGCTTAAAAGATTATTTCAAAAGATTTTGTATCCCACATTGAAAAGATACTATGTTAGTATGTTATCCTTTTAAGTTGAAGTATTTAAACCAAAAAAGTTTTTTATTCCACATTGAAAAAACATAACTTTTTTTCTTGTAAATATAAAGTATATATATATTAAAAGACTTCATATCCCACATTGAAAAAAAAAATAATTTCTATGAACATAGAGTATATATATTAAATGGCTTCAAATCCACCATTTAAAAAATAAAATATTCTTCTAGCATTTATATAGTGAACTTTGAAAAGGGTTAATAACTAACTAAAAAATATAAAAAAAGGGTCTCCGGTTAGGAGAAAAAACACATTAAAAAAAACTCGGGTCTCAACCGGGTTTTGCCGGGTCGCCCTAGTCACAGGTCAACCGGGTTTCACTAAGGTTTTTCTTATTCCAATCTTTTACCTTACCCGAACCGGTCCAGCCACCGAGTCAACCGGGTCTCAGGTAGACCCGTTGGGTCGGTCCGGGTTTAATAACTACATTAATAAGTAGCGTTTCAAACAATCCTAAAATAAAGAGACAAAGATAATGAAAATAGAAATGTATTTTCTTGGAAAAACAAAAATAAATATATCCTACTATTATTTTGGAGTGAGTTTCTATTATTCTAAAACAAGAGGTACAAAAAAGGCATGTCTTTAAATACATTATTTTTTATTTCTAAAATATCATTATAAGAAATTCTAAATTTCAAAATTATCTAACTAAGACATGTAAAGAAAAAAAATAGTTATTATTATAGTTTTAAAATCCAACTCGATCAATCCAGGGCAAGACCCGGGTAACAGGTCAGGAGAGTCAACCTAGATTTACCCGGGTCAATATAAGAATAAAAATGGTTATTATCATAACTTTAAAACTTGACTCAAGGTTCTACCCATAATAAGGCTCAGGACACGGGTAAATAGGGTCAACTTTAAAGATAAAAATAATTATTATCATAGTTTTAAACTTGACTCGACGGTTAGTTCCGAGTAATGTCTAGGTCACGGGTCAAGAGAGTCAGCCTAGGTTGATCAACCCAGGTTGACTTGGGTCAATGTCAAGATAAAAAAATTATTATTATAGTTTTAAAACTCGACTTGAGGGGTTGATCCGAGGCAAGACCCGCATCACAAGTTAGGAGGGTCAACTTAAGTTGACTGACCTGGGTTGGGAGGGTCGACCTAGGTTGACTTGGGTGATTGTTAGGATAAAAGTGGTTATTATCATGGTTTTGAAACCCAACTCAAGGGTCAACTCATAGCAAGGCTTAGATCATTGGTTGACCCAGGTCAACTTAAAGATAAAAATGATTATTATCATAGTTTCAAAACCTAAATTAAGGTTTTATCTCGGACTAAGCCTAGATCACAGGGCAGGAGTGTCAACTCAGGTTGACCCGAGTTAATGTAAGGATACAAACAGTTATTATCATAGTTTTAAAATTCAACTCATTGGTCAACCTGGGGCAGAGACTAAGTCACGGGCCAACAGGATCAGCTAGGGTTAACCTAGATCAACGCATGAATAAAAATGACTATTATCATAGTTTTTAAACTCATCTTGGGAGTCGATTCGGGATAAGACCTGGGTTACGAGTTGAGAGGGTTAACTTGAGTTGAAAAAAAAAGAATCAAAGCAATTTTGTTTTGACCAAAAAAGTTAAAAAAAATAATTGACGGTTTTATCACCCGTGTTTTATTACGGGTTGACCTGGGTTGTTAATTAGGTCAGGTCAAGTCAATCATTCCTCTATTTTTTTTTTCTAAAACCCGAATTAGTCCAGGACCTATGTCAACCCGCATATGTCAATCTAGGCTTTGTAACTAGGGTTATTGTCATAACCAATTTTTGGATTATTCCCCAAATTCAATTTTTCTTTCAAAAAATAAAAAATATATATTCGAACTAAAAAAATTAAAAAATAATAATGGTGAGAAGAAGATGTTAAAACGCCCAGAAAATGATTAAAAATTGGTTGAGGAGGTTTAAAAGTACAAAGATTAAAATTTTACAGTATTTTGTTAACTAATAAGAGCTCTATTGACAAAGAAAATTCAATTTGAGGAAGAAAAGTTTAAAATCAAATGTTTATGGACTCAATTAAATTTTATTAAAGGTTTAATTGAATTTATGGAGGGTTTGATTGCAAGAAAAATTGATTTCGAAGTCAATTTGGGCTTTAATTGGAAGAAATTAAAGTTCTGAGGTCAAAATATAATTTTTTAGAGTTGATTTGGTCAAATCAGGGCCTTAATTGTATAGATATTGAAGTTTGATGGCCAATTAGAGACTTAATTGAAGAAATCCAAAACTAAGAACCAAACTGGAAAAAGACGTGTAAATAGATGGGTTGTAATTAAACCGAATCAGGGGTTAAAATGAAGAAATTATAAGTTTATTGATCAATTAAGGGTCAAATTGCATAAATACGAGACCAAGGACTAAAGTAAAAAAGGTGGCCAACTTTAGGGCCGACGATTGAATTTGGTAGGGATGCAAATGAATTGATTTTTAAAATTAAAATTGCAATTTAGGATTTGATTAAACAAATCATAAATTGAGGACTGATTTGGACTTTGGCATGATTTTTCCACCATTTCCTTTTAAATGAAACGATGCATTTTGGGTAAAACAGCGCCGTTTCATCCACTGTTTAAAAAAAACCCAAACAGTGCCGTTTTGAACGGCACTATGGGTCTTCTTCTTCCCTTGGACATACGAGGCGGGGGAAGAAGAAGATTTCCTTCCCCTGCTTTTCTTTTGCCTCTTTCTCTAAAAAAAAACTCAAAAAAAACTGACCAAGATCCCCACTTGCCTAAAACTCTGACCCGTGGCCTACCACGGGGTGGAAAAACAAAGGGGACATGCCCCTTGAGCGATTGCACAGTGGTCGCCTCGGCCGCTCTACCCCTGTGCCACGATTGGGCAGGGTAGGAGGCCTCTCTACCCATGTATTTGCCTATAAATATATGGGAAGAGAGAGCACGAAGGACGAGGCAGCAGAGGAGGAACAGAAAAGTAGAGAAAAAAAGAAAATAGAGGAAGAGAGAGAGAGAGAGCAAGAAAAAAACAGAGGAAAAAAAGGAATAGAGAGAGAAAAAAGAGAGGTGAAGAATAGAGATAGAGAGGAGAGAACTGAGAGAAGGAAAACATAAAGAAAAAGAGAAGGAGAAGACGCAGGGATTATCACCTCTGCACAACAGCGCCACCATCTTCGCCACCACAAACCACTGCCGACGACAACAAAAACGCTCCTTCACCCCAGGTAATCTTCTCTCTTTCTCTGCTCTGTCTTTCTATTTGTTTCATTTGCATGCAGAATATGAGCAATTCACGTTCTGTAGCAAAAGGAAAATAACCAGCTAATTATAAACTGTTCGGCCGGTGTTGGCCCAGTTTTATGTTGGGTCGGTGCTGGTCCAACCCGTTTCAATTAAATTTTTTTTTAAAAAAAAACATTAGTGATGTTTTCGCGTATTTTTCTATCCATTTTGGTTAATATTGGTTTATATTTTTATACCGTAAAAATACAAATCTGGTATTAAAATACCCAGTTTTCATAAAAAAATATTTTTGTTTCATGCATACAGCCAAGTCTCTCAAAGCTAAAATCATATTATATTTTCATGCAACAAAGAAAACTTCAAAAATTATGTTTTATCTTGCATTTTGGCTTTAATAACCAGTTTATTAAAGTCACGAGAATTTGGCCAAAATTTTAAAAAATATATTTTGTTTTGTATTAATATCAAGGATTACGAATTTATACGTAAAACGTATTCCCAAAATTAAAAAGGTATTTCTTTTGACGACATAGAACAATTAGCTTTAAGAGCCTTATAGAGGAGGATTTTTCTTAAACCGTAGACAGACAGACCAACAAGTATAAACCACAACAAGACCTTAGATTTTATCAGACAATAAAACAATGCACCTTACCTTATATTTTATCAAGGGGAAGAAAAAGAAAACAGAGAAAAGAAGAAAAAAGTCCACTGTAGCCTAACCACAATGTCACCATGCACATGTGCGACACCAATAAAAAGAGGACGGCGTGGTGTTTGGAGGTGGGATTTAAACCCCTATTCTAAAATTTATTATTGAAAAATAAACTATGAAAATTAATTACAAAATAGAAATTCTGAGAATGCCTTTAATAACAAATTGTAGGAAGGATATTAAAGTGTAAAGTTAGTAAAATAAAAATGGCCTAAAATTTTAATTAAAGAAAATTGATTTGGATAAATTAGGTGAGATGAACTATGAACTCTCAGTTATAATTGCTTTGAGTAAACGAAATATAAATAAACCTGGGTGAAAAGGGTGTAAACCCCAATTAAAAACAAAAATAAATTTAATTCAAGTGAGAAAAAGCTTAATTTAAAATTTTAAAATTAGAAAAATAGGATACATATTTCTTCTAAGTAGAAGGGATTAAATGGAATGAAAGTTAAGATGTGGGAGCGTTAAATTGTAGAAAAGAAAGGTTATTAAGGGCTAAAACAAAAAAATGGAAACAAATAGGGGACCAAAGTGTAAAACATTAGAAAATTTGCTATAAATACCTCATGTTTCCTTGTGTGGTTGATGAGTTATAAAGGAAAGGGGGTTGTAGAAAATTTTAGCAAGGAAGCGAGGAAAAATTCCTCATTTTATGAGGGATAACACCAAAGAACTTCGTAGAGAAGGCTAGTTTAAGACATTAGAAAGAAAGTTTTAGTATTCTTACAAAGTATTTGTATGGAAAAGAGAAGTTCTTGGACTCAAAACCTTGGAAGGGGCTACTGGTATTGAAGGAGGAAAAAAGAACACTTTTATAATGGTGGATTATGATTTTAACATGGATTAAGGTTTGGATTAATGTAGTAAACTTTATGCAAAGTTTTGTTTTGTGCTGTGATGATTTGAATGGTGATCTTGAACTTTTCCTTTACTTGAAAGAGTAATGGGTAGTGTGTTAATTTTGGAAAAAAATTAGAAGAAACATAGTATTCTTTTTATTTGTTGAAAGTTCCAGACAAGGTATATAAATAGGAATTGAGATTTGTTTGATTTAATTGTTATGAAATTTATGTATGATGGTTTCATATGATGTTATGATGCATGAAAACATCTAGTTTCTTATCAAACTTATTTTCTAATGCTATAGAAATTCAGACAGTTTTTTTACCCCAACTTTGAGTTGAAATTAGAACTTGAAAACGATGGAGTTTAGGGTTTGTTTCTTCATGAAAGTTGTATGTATGGATGTTAACTTTCAAATTAAACCAGTCTTGCATGATTTAGAATTGTCAAACTCTAGATACAAGTTAAAAATTGAGGAAAGATCTAAACCAAAACCTACTGGACATATTACGTATACTATTGTAATAAGTGATTTTGGGTATGAAAATGCAAGAACTGGGTGTTTCTTCCTTCATAAAACTTGTATATTTATGTCTTAAATTTCCAAAGAGAAAAACCACTACCAAAAATGAGTTATGAAACTTCAGTTATGATGAAAACACTGAATAATGGTATTGTTGGTTAGGCTAATTCGATTAAGAATAAAATTATGTTAAACTAGCAATTGGTATTTTGGAACTTAAGCATAATTCTTGAGTTTATAAAAAGTAATGATAATTAGTTTATCATGTGTTGATAGGGGATACTTGGTAATTAGACCATAACTCGGGACATGTGCGAGTACTTCACATGTTGAAGGTAATTCTACACCATGGTGCATTCATTGCTTCATTAACTTATTTTATTTGTGATTTCCCTAAAATGTGTAAACTTATGGAAAATGATGGAAAGAATTAAATAAAATGAAAGAGAAGAAAGAATGATGAAAATGGTTAGTCTCTTGAGGTAAATAAGGAAATGATAATACTAATATGTTTTGTTGGTTATATGATTGATAGAAATGGTCAGTCTCTTGGAACAAGGAAGGGGTTGATGACACTAGTTGGTATTGTCGGGCATATGGATTTGATGATCAATTCTGGCCATGGAGCCTAACGAGACCAATGGGGTTACACTAGTGAAGGCATGGTTTAACAAGTTGATTAGTGTGTGTGTGTGTGTAAAAGGATGCTAATGGTACCAAGTTAATTGGTATCAACATATATTGATTAATATCTAGAAAATGGATGCTAACGATACCGGGTTAAATGGTATTGACATATATGGTTGACCCAGGTTATGGGTGATTGTGAGTGTCAAATGATTGGTGACATGTAATAAGTTTTAGCGTGAAAAAAAATTGAAAAAAGGGAATATATATATATATATATTGTATGTAAAATAATGGATGGTCACTTGATTAGATATAAAGGCATTAATAAAATGGACCCAATGACTTTAAAATTAATGTGGTTTACCCAATATAGTTTTTAAATAATGATTAAGAGGACAAGTCTATCAGACGATTAAACATCTAAAAGGAATGAACATTGAAGGTTGACTATAAAATTAATAAAAAAGTTCTTACATGATGGAAGGTGTATTGACTTGTGTTGAAAATGTTAAAAGATTTAATGATATAACTTATATGTGTGTGTAGAAGTTTTGTTGACTAAATTGTTAGATGATTATCTTGTAATGTATAATATTTGATTTAATGTTCAATTCAGGCACGAGCAAGGCAACAGTAGATGACCCTAGTAGTTAGGGGGTATAATAATGGCTATTAAATTTATTTTGAAATTGAATTTGTGTTATAACGCATATTGTTGCAAACATAATGAATGTTTTATACACATGTAAAACAACTTAGGAATTGTACTAAGGCTTAATTAGAGTTTGAATTAGATGGAAATAGATTTAAGTCAAGTTTGCATGTTATTCAACATTATTATTATTATTGTTGCACCCGATATCACGATGACCTTTAAAATTTTATAGGAAAAAGAACAAATATCTCACATCTTGTTCTTAAAAGGAAAAAAAAAATCTAGTTTAAAAAGTCATCACCTAGTATTAGGGTCACTAGGAACCTTTACTAGTCAACAAGGATTCTATGGTACGGGACTGGTTATGCGAAAGGAAAGATATTATCACCCCTTAAACGTCCAACCTGAGATAAGTTTCATTGTTGGTTTTGTCTTAAATTGTTAAGGGTTTGTTTTATTCTATTTTTGATGGTGTGCTTATAATATTCCTAACTTTGATGCCTGTGAATATTTAATTACGAAAACTCTAGCTTTGGTAAATATTAACTAAAATAAATATGGTATTCCTGACTCTAACACCAGTGAATAAATCAGTAAAATTTGGATTGAAAGCAAAACATATCTTTTTATTATTTTTTTAGAGAGAGAGAGAAAAAAGAAAAAAGACAGGTATGTATTGCATACCGGATTCGTATTTTATAGTAAAAGTTTACAATATAAATACACATTAAAGTAAATAAAAGAAAGTGCGAGAGATCTACAAATAAATAAAAAAAGGATCCCCAGATTCTTTTCAGGACTTTCTGATATCTAAAAAGGCTTATTTGTTTGGCTATATATCAAAATAAAAAAAAAGTAAAATTAAAGGGAAAGAGTATAAGGGTGTGTTTTACCAAACACACCCTTAGCCCAAAGAAAATTAGACCGGTCAGGCCTGATGCCCAAACCCAAGTCGATCTTAATAGTTTCTATTTTTTTATGGGCTAAATCTAGTCCAGTCATCCGGGCTAGGCTTGATCCAGCCAGCCCGCCCTGGTTACTTGTCTAGCCTAGTGATCAAGCTGGGTGCAATAACAAGCAAGGCTGGGTAAATAATAAGCAAGCATGCGTGAAATATAATTCACACATGCTTGCACAGTAATAGGTGAATTAAAATGCAACGGGGGAAAAAGAACTTACCTAGTGTAAGGGTGTCTCTGCCGGGGGCATTAGAGGCTGGTGTTCTACTGAGGAGAATAACTCTTGCTGGAGTTTATGGGGTGCTGTTACTGTTGGTTAGAGGCTGACGTTTGACTAGGGAGAAGAGCTTTTGCTGCTGACTAGAGTTTATGGCGTTGCTGTTGTTGTCGATTGGAGGTTGGCATTCAACTAAGGAGAAAAATTATTGCTGGTGACTAGAGTTTATAAGGAGTGTTACTTATAGTTGAAAATCCAACTTGATGTTCACTATGGAGACAAGGTTGCTAATGCAAAGGAGAGCTTCTAAATGTTGCTTCAAGTGAGGCTGAGAGAGTGTAGGACTATTATGTTGCTGTTTCTCACAATGTTGTTGTTGTCATTCATGGCTGAAACAAGAGATCACGATGGGTCTGCTAAAGACTTTGTTGATGTAGCTCTCATTCACGATGTTGGTGTAGAGCCACAACTAGAGGATGATCTTCTACTACTATTGTTGCTTTGTGATGTTGCTCTAAGTACTGGACCGAAGATAAGAAGTTGTTGCCGGAGCTGAGTTCTAAGGAAAGTCCTCTGTGCTAAAGCTGCCTACAGTTTGAGCGACTAAGAAATGCAACCACAACTACCCATGACTGAGAAGATGATGGACGCAGGCCCTGGAAAACAAACACGGTGAAGCTTGTTGGCAGGGGTGAATGTTGAGGGTTGTTTCGGTGGGAGAAGATGATGAATGCTGATCTACCATTTTTTTATAGGCATCTGTAGTATGTAGAGGGGCTACTAGGATTTTTTTTTTGTTATAATTTGTGTCTCCCCTCCAAGGTTGTATGCATTTGGATATGTATTTATAATATAGGAGTCCCATGACATATGAGAAACAAAGTCCCAAACAAACTCATTCTCCTTTTAAAATTTAAATTTGATTAGAAATTAAAAATAAATTTGAAAATGGATAACTATTATTATCTTGATGATCCTTTTAAACTGAAGATTATGAGAGAAGGACAAAAACACATTATAGTCTCTAGTTTTCTCATAAGTTGACAAATCACACCTTTAACCGAAATCAATCCCTGATCTTTTAATATCTATTTTTTTAACTCCTATAAAAATTAAATTAAAAGAAAATAGGTCAAAATTTTAGTTATGATAGTTACCCCCCTTTACAATACTTACAGTGCAAAGACATTAGAAAATTTATTTTCATTTGGCTTTGTGTAGTAAGTTTGTAAAGAAAAAAACAAACATGAAAGCTTTTTTTTTTCAACTCTTGAAAAAATTTGAAAGGGTCCAATTGTTTCAGGCAACTTGCCATTTGGTGAAAAAGATAAAGATTTTTCAAAAATGGTCTAATTATTCAAGGCAACCTGCTCATTGTCTAAAAATATCAAAGATTTTTCAAAAGTGGTCTAATTATTCTAAGCGACCTACTTGTTGGTGAAAAATATGAAATTTTTTAAAAAAGTTGTTTAATTGTTCCGGGCGACCTGTCAGTTGGTGAAAAATACAAAGATTTTTAGGAAGTGATAGAGATTTTGACTTTTCAAAAGTGGTCCAATTCTCATGGGCGACTTGTTCGTTAGTGAAAAACTCGAAGGTTTTTTTTTCTTTTCAACGCTGGTCTCATTGTGATAGGTAACCTTATCGTTTGAAAAATACAAAGATTTTTCGGGCAGCCTTCTTAAGTAATTTTTTTTTTCAAAAGTAAAAACTTTTCTAAAGCATTTTCAATTCTTGGCCATTTCGAGGTGGCTTTCCTTTTTAACGGATGCCATCAGCGATTTCTCTTATGAATTTTTGCAAAACATTTTTGTTCAATCTTTTGGAGTTAGATAATATGCATACATCTTTACCTAATTTGAAATTAGGCCCCCATTTCTTCTCAATCTTCTTGTTGCTTGATTGTTGAGGTCTTGCTTTTTCTTATTTGAGTCCTTTTCGTCGTTCGGCTTTTAGCCCACTAGAGTTAGCCCATGTATTTTTTTTCCAGAAATTTATTAATTTTATACAACTCAGCTTTTATAGTGCCCATCGTGACCCATTTACTCGTTGGAAATTATATGTCTTGTTGATTAATTTGAGAAGATCATTCTTTACTTTCTTGTCTCATTACTAAAAACATTCAGTGTCATTTGTTATCCTGATAGATTCAAATTGCCTTTTATAAACAAAAATGTCCCCTTGTCTCGTTGTAGGAAATGTTTTTTTTTTTTTATTGTTACCTCGAAGAGATCAAATCTCATTCTAAGCACAATATTGCCCCCTTGTCTCAATGCTAGAAGTATTTTGTTTTTACTATTACCTTAAAGGGATAAAATCACATTCTCAGTACAATATTACCCTCTTGTACTAACCATTACCTCTAAGTGTGCTCTGTAAGTGACTCAGATAAATAATGGTTTTGAGTAACCCTTCTCTAATTCTTCTCCTTTTTTGGTTTCCATGAAGAAATCTTTCTTTAGAGTGAATGTTAAAATCTTGATCTCATATTTTGAAAACAAAAATTGTTTCAATGTGAGTTTAAAACAATTTGTTTTTGAAATCTTGCAACTCTCTTATAATTGTTTTCTTAGAAAGGGGATAATTTTTTCTTGTGTCTGCGAGATTGTAATCGGTGAAGGTATATGATGAGGTGACTTTTTGGTTTTATAGGTTTCAAATTAAGAGGCTTGAGTAAAACCTTGAGGTTTTGTTTGAGAAAAATTTGTCTCTTTTTGAATACTTATTTTCTCAGCATGAATAATAACGAGTAGCTTGTTCCTGATGTCATGATTATTATGAAAAAAGTATTTTTGCATTTTGAGAACATCGTTTATCGTTTCAAGTTGCTTGATTAGAAATGACTTTTAAATGCACGTAACATAGGCTGTAGTTCTTGGTTATGAAAAAAAGGGATTCATAAAACTCGAAAGTATTTTAAGATTTTAAAGACTTAATCATCAACTTGACTTTTTATGTCTTTGAATCCTTTTCTTTTACCATTTTTCTTTGATTCGCTTTTTTTTTTCATTATTTTGGCTAAGCATCCTTATTTTATCTCGACTGTCATTTTCGCTTTTGATTTGGGCATGCCCCTAAACATTTAAGTTTCTTGGGCTCTTTTGCTTTTTGGCTTTCTCACGGTTTTTTCATCATTATTGATCATTGAAATTTCACTTACCCTTGGTGTGGGACATTGTTTTAGTTAGGATTTTTCATGAAAGAAAATTTATCCAGGCTCATGAATGGAACACAAGGGATATATTCATTTTAAAATGTGAAAGGGATAAGAAAGAAGGTGTTTTTTCTTTTCAAGCGCAAGCAGTTAAGATCAATAAACTTTGATCACATCAAATGTGATGGTTTGAACTTTGCAAAGAGATGCATTTCATGAGTCCATGAACATTAAATCCACTACATACCATTATGCATATATTTAAAAAACCTAGCTCAAGAGTCATGACGTGAGGGTGATTGTTTATTCTTCTATTCATATACTTTGTTTAGAATTTGGCCAGCTCAATGAAATAGATGCTTGATTCATTTGTCATTTCTACAAATAAAATGGCAAAATGTTATTTTAAATAAACATTAAATCATTGCTAAAAAAAAAGCAAGTTCAATGTTTTTAAAATTCTACTAAAGGAAAAGATTTTGGTAAAAGAAATAAATTGAGTCTATAAGATCTTGCAAGACTGCAAAGGTGTATTTGTGAATTCTAATAGGGAACCTCTTTTAGAATTTATGAAAATAAATCAAAAGGAGAGACACAATTGAAGGACAAACTTATTATTTCATTGAAACTTCAGAAAAGAAGCTCAACAACAAAGACCTTATACCAACATGATTACTAGCAAGGTAATGCATAAAAGGGCTAAACACTTAGCAACTATTGATTGAAATTTCCTAGAATCTTCCAATTGTTCCTCTCCTATGAACTCCTCAATAGAGGCCTCTTTCCAATAGTTTGTTGGGTCATATATAGATTATTCTTGACATAATAACACTGTAGCTTTATCTTGAAGATAGTTGATTTCTGGGAATTTGTGTGGAGAAGTTAGCTATAGGTGGAGTAAGTGTTTTTGTTCTTTTACCTTTATAACCACCTTCGATATTGTGAACCTCAGTTTCTTTTTTTTCCAGTGAAACCTTTCTCCTCAGTCTAGTCAGCAATCTTTCCTATCCAAATGGCTTGTTCAATCCTTTCAATTATAACAATCAGGTCAATGAAATGTTGTGCAGAGCTTTTAACCAAATATTCAAAATACGAGGCCTTAAAAGTGTTGGAAAATAAACTAATCATCTTTCTTTTTCAACAAATAAAGATTAACCTGTGTGGTTGCCTTACGCCACCTTTAGGCGTATTCCCTTACAGATTCCTTGTTGTCCTTTTCTATAACTTGCAAGTTTGACCTATTAAGGCCCACATTCATGTTGAACTTATATTGCCTAATAAAAACATTAGCTAAATCCTTTAACCTTTTTACCTTGGTATTGTCTAACCACATATACTTAGTGAGGGCAGCGTCCCTCAAGTTGTCTTGAAAGAAATGAATTAACAGTTTCTCATCATAAACCACCTTAGCCATTTTGTTGCAGTATGCTTTGAGATGAGTTATAGGGCATTGAGTTCCAATATATTTAATAAATTCTGGCACTCTAAACTTAGGAATAACCACATTAGGCACTAAACACATCTCAGCAGCCTTTATAGGATTATACAGGCTAGTTCTTTTAATTGCCCTTATCTTTTCATCTAGGACAATCAACTTTTCCAGACCATTTTCTTTTACCATTTTGTCCTTTTAAGATTCCTTCATTGTAAAGCCTATAGTAAACGACATTCTTATGGGATATGCTAGTAGAGCAAATTAACAATACGTAGCTTGTTAAGATTTAGATGACACCTCATTTGCCCCTAGATTTTATGGATTAAAAAAAGCTGTAGGCATCTATAGAGGTTGAGTTATAAATATTGCTTCTCCGAATTTAGATCCCAAGGCCTGTTCGAGTAAACTAGTAAGCCTTGTGACTTTTTCTTTAAGACTTTCCAACTCTTTTTGGTGTTGGGCCCCCAACTGGGCTCTTTATTCATTCTTTATTTATCTTCTTCTCAAACGAGTGTTATAAGTGTGGCTTAATAAGGGAACCTATATTTCAACTTGCTAAATGAAAATCATGCAATTATGCAAAAATGATGATGTTATCAAAAAGAAAAATACATATTCAATGTGGACTCGCTCGTCATGGGGCGAAAACGATCGTTATTCAAGGATTTTAGAAACCTAATGTCATCATGATGCCAACGAGGGGATCCTTGTCTAATCTTGCCTAAGTTTGAGCTTTTGATAGCCTTTCGGCTTCCAATTCAAAACAATTCCTTTTTGTTAACCTATAACAACTCAGACCCTTGAAATTCCTATGTGATGACCATTTGCCACCTAATGGTCTTCGAATTCAAGATGCCACATGTTGGGCTTGCCACAACGAGATTACATAGAGTACAACCTAGTAGGTAGGTTCTAATCGTTAAGTGCATCAAGGGATAGGTTACTATCTAGTCTCAAAGGGTCTCTCGCATATTAGTGATCGTCCTTGAAGATCGATATAAGACTTACAAGGAGTGTGAAAATAGAGGCCCTAAATAATATTAGATCGACATACTAACCACTTTCAGGCAAACAATGAAGCGAGAGTTGTATGGTTTCACGAATCTTATCTAGGCTATAGCCATTAGGGTACCATTACTTCCCCATTTATCTTAAATTTTAAGATATGTGCTTTTAAAGTGATACATGAGTATAGAGATACGTGCTAAAGTAGTAAAGGCAAGAAAATAAACAAACAAGCACAACAAATAAGACAAAAAGCAAAGCTTAGTCAAAAGTCCCCAATAGAGTCGTCATTCTATTGCACTAGACATCGAGGAACCTTTACTGGTCAACAAAGGTTCTATGATACGAGTCTGGTTACGAAAAATAAAAGATAATATCACTTCTTAAGCATCCTACCTGAGGTAAACTGTATTGTTGGTTTTGTATTAAATTGTTAATGATTTGTTTTATTATATTTTTAATGGTCTACTTATAATATTCCTGACTCTGGTGCCAGTAAATATTTAACTACGAATACTTCCAACTCTAGCGTTGATAAATATTAAGTAACCAAAAAATATATGGTATTTTTGTCTCTGATGTTAGTGAATAAATTAGTAAAATTTAAAAAGAAAATAAAACATATCTTTTTATTGGTTTTTTTTAGAGAAAAAAAGGGTCTACTTGGCTAGATATCAAAATAAAAAAGTGTGAAATTAAAGAGAAATGGCATAAAGGTGTGTTTTGCTAAACACACCCTTAACCTAAAGGAAATTGGTCTGGCGGACCAACACGATCTTAATAGTTTCCATTTTTTTAATGGGCTAGATCTAGCCTAGTCGTATAGGTTGCGCTTTATCCACCTTGCCCGCCTTGATCAATGGTATAACCTAGAGACTAGGCTGGGTACATTACATGCAATCATGCGTGAATTATAATTCATGCATGCTTGCACAGTAATAAGTGAATTAAAATGCAACGGGGGGAAGAAGAACTTACCTAGTGTAAGGGTGTCTCTGCTGGGGGCATTAGAGGGTGGTGTTTGGCTGAGGAGAAGAACTTTGTTGGAGTTTATAGGGTGCTGCTATTGTAGGGTAAAGGCTGACATTTGACTAAGGAGAAGAGCTTTCAAACTGGCTAGAGTTTATAGGGCTATTGTTGCTGTTAGTTCGAGGTTTGTGTTCGGTTGAGAAGAAGAAATCTTAACGATGACTAAAGTTTACAAGGGGTGTTGCTCACAGTTGAAAATCTAACTTGGTGTTCACGGTGGAGACAGGGTTGGTGGTGCAAAGGAGAGCTTTTAAATGTTGCTTCAATGGAGGCTCAGAGAGTGTACGATTGTCATGTTGATGTTGCTATTGCTGCTCACAGTGTTGTCGCTATCATTTATGGATGAAACAAGAGATCATGATAGGCCTACTGAAGACTTTGTTGATGTAGCTCTCATCCACAATGCCGGTGCAGAGCCGCTACTGAGGGATGATCTTCTACTACTATTGTTGCTTTGTGATGTTGGTGTTACTCTAAGTGCTCGACCGAAGATAAGAAGTTGTTACTGGAGTTGAGTTTTGAGGAAAGTCCTTCTATGTGTTGAAGCTTCCTACGATTGGAGTGACTAAGGAACGCAACCACTACTACCCATGACTGACAAGATGATGGACGCTGGCCATGGAAAACGAACACGGTGAAGGTTGCTTCTAGGTTTGTTTTGGTAAGAGGAGATAATGAATGCTAGTCTACCTTTTTTTTGTGTTGCAGCATATATGGGAAATAAAGTCCCAAACAAACTCTTTCTTCTTTTGAAATTTAAATTTGATTAGAATTTAAAATCAAATTTGAAAATGGATAACCATCATTATCTTGATGATCTTTTTAAACTGAAGATTAAGAGAAAAGGACAAAAACACATTATAGTCTCTAGTTTTCCCACAAGTTAACATATCATACCTTTAACTAAAATCAATCTCTGATCTTTTAATATCTAATTTTTAACCTCTCTAAAAATTAAATTAAAAAATAATTGGTCAAAATATAGGCTATGACAATTATGGTATGCAATTGTAAATTAGAGGAGATTGATGTAATTGTGTATGATGACGGATGATGAATGACTAGTTGGAAAAATAAAGAATGTCTAATCTCGAATTGGATTAGGGGTTGAGTCTAGTAAGGTCCAATATGGTTTGACCATATATAAATGTTGATTATAATGTGACTTGTCATTGTTGAAAACTTGGTACAGTACAACTTTAGGGAAAACTCTACCGAGAATTTTGATAAAAAAAATTTTTATAAAAAAAAATTATTTGGATTTATAATTTAATCTTTGAGGGATGTTATGGTTAAAAACCGATTTAGAAGTTAGGATCCTCACATCTACTCTAAAGTAGATAGTGTAATTACTCTATAAGGTAGCATGTTTCCTTTGTGATAAATATAAGACTTCTAATGAATGACATGAAAAATAAAATGCAGAAAAAAGCTAAGTTTAGAAAGGTTGAATTAATGTGTGAACATGTTATTAAGTATATCAGTTAAAATTTAGATCGATTAATGTTCATAAAACCCGCATCCCGGGTTTCTATCAATGTTGAGAAATGAAAGTAAATAAAGATAATGATTTTGTGTAGAAAATTATTTTTATGATATCGTTAAGGCACGAGTGAGTTCCAGTGTAAGATAAATTCTTATATTTTAATCCAGATCTTGTATTAAATTCATTAGACAAATCGATTAGATTTAAAATGATACATAAATTGACATAGAATTGACTTTGAAAAAAATTAGGGGGTCTTACATGGGACGACGCTGCACTCGGTGGCACACGCCAATAACTTTTTTTAAATAATATTATATTAATCAAAATATCAAATTGCCCCCTCCCAATTTATTCATTATAAAAAAAAAACAATATGAAAAGACAAAAAAGCTCAATTATATAAGTTTAACATCTTTTGCTTTTAAGGGTAATATAGTCTTTACATTGGCCTTTAAAACCTAGAAAGACTGAATTACCCTCATTCAACTTTTTTAAAAATATTGCTTTATAAGACAATATAGTAATTACACCGTGCATTTAAAAGATAAAAAGACTGAATTGTCCTTAATTAATTTCGTAATGAATAACAGACTTCATGAAAAAACCATTCTACCCCTAATAGAAACTCGAGATGACAAGAAAAATGAGTAAGAGAAATGAATAGTCGGGAATATGATGTGAAATGGAAAGAATAATATCCATGAATAAATATAAAAGTATAAATGGAAATCATACATGAATTATAAATTTTAGTTTAAATTTCATAACAACATCAAAACAAGTAATGAGTTTTAAAGGTTAGGAGAATTAAAAAAGTATAAAACTTAAAAATGATATGTAAAAGAGGGTATTTCCTCTATAAATAGATTTAAGGGTATTTATGAAGTTGGAAAGAGAATTACAAATTTTGGATTTAAAATTTGTAATATCGGCTAAACCAGTAACGAGTTTCAATGTATATAAAAATATCAATAAAATAGGAAAAAATGAGAAAATTATTTCAATTAATTAGTGTGGTAGTAAGAAATAAATAATAAGAAAGGATGGTATAAAAAGAAAAAAGTGATGATGTAAATATTAGTTAAAAACCAGTAACATTATTGTGAAACAATAATAAGTTTGATAAATAAATAAAAGTAAAAAAAATATAAGAAAATATATTTTGATAATAAAATGAGTAGGATTTAGAGTAATAATTGATAGGATTTCCATAAGAATTAAATAAGAAAACTCAGATTTTTGATGAAAAATCATTTACTATTTAAAAATAATATAAAATATTTGATAAAAGAGATTATCAATAACTAAAATCTCACTTTTTATTTTAATTTTTTTTTTACAAATGTCCACTGTTTTGGTTATATTTATTCATGATTTCATTATATATATATTAATTTTTTTAAGTAATAATCAACGCATGCATATATGTTTTATACATATTACATGATTTAATATAATTGGATAGAAAGGTTGAAAGCTCAATTGATTATATAGAAAGGTAGAATTCATAAAAATACATGTCATTAACTTATTTTTATTGGTTAAATACATTGATGATTGATATATGATGATGCAAACTTGGAGGATAAAAATCCTTGAACTCACATGCAAGAAAGAAACAATTCAAAAAAACTAAAATTAAATTACAATAAATAACCCGACACAACAATTACCTAAACTAAGACATCAAAGTTATTGGGTAAAAAACCTCCAACCCTATGGTTATAAGGAATCAGGAACTAGAAATACAAGAAGAATACCATAAAGACAATTTATCTTTAATAAATTAAAGAAAAGTTCAATGAACCTAAAATATGAGTAACCTTGTGTCCACAATATTATTTTAAAATAAATCCCGTATGAAACAAACTTAAATATAAGCTAAATACCCCTTTTTATACCAGGTAAAAAGGTCCTTAACTAGGCTACAAAAATAATAAAAAAGTACCATTCCAAATAAAAAAAAGAAATCTAAACCAACTAGAAAAATAATATAAATCTCTTGTAGTATTTTTTTTTTTATGTTTGATCACTATAAAATTTTAACCTTGTATAAAACAAGGCTTAATATTCTGGTAATATTTCAGCTCAATCTAATGGTCGTACTAAAGATTATGCTTATTAGTGTGAAGCTGTGCATTAGAAAAAATAAAGCTCAAAACCAACTTAAACTTGTCCAATTCTTACATGGACCACATTAATTAAAGCCTTATCGTTTCTTGTTGAATTCTGAAAGCTTGACTTGCTCCAAGTATCCTAAATAAGCTCATTAAATATCTTATTAAGCTTCTTAATCTTTGAGCTCATAATTGATCCAATTGACACTTCTAATAACTTTGGTTTAATTGGCTTCTTACCTCTTAATCGCAAAATAAAAAAAAAATGAATGAAAGAGTATAAACCTTGACATGGATGGGTTTTTAAGGGTAAAATCTAAAGAAAAAAAATATAAAGGGGCACAATTCATTGCAAAATAGAAATAGAAAGACAAAATGGTGTCATTAACCTTACTAACAATGTAATTAAATGGTCAATAAAGCCACTAATGAATTGCTAAGAAAGTTCATGCCCTTATAATACAAGAATGATACACCATGTAAACTCCTCGCTAAATATTTTTCAAAATATTAAAATTTTAATCTAGAAATAAAATGTGTTAAATTAAAAATTAATTAGAAATTTTTGGAGCAAATTAAGATTTTATATAAATGAGGGGTTAAAGTGTAAATACAAGCCATATAAAAACAATCTCTCTCTCTCTCTCTCTCTCTCTCTAACCGGCACAGTTGGAACAAAAAAAGGAGATGAAGAATTGTTTTTTCCTTAAAAAATCCTTAGAGAAAAAAACTAGAAAAATTAAGGATTAAGAAGAAATTGAGAAAATCACCCACTATCACACCTTAAACACACAAACAAGAGAGAAAAGTGATGGAATTCAAGGAGAATTGAAGACCCCTGTCACGACAGCAAGGATATTTAAGGGGAAGTTCCAAAAAATTTCAACTGGTTAGGTTTAAAAGACTAGATTAATGTTTGGTAAGAAGTTGTAAACTTAATCTTGCAATTTCATACGAAATGAATAACAATTTGAGATAGGAATCATGAATTTTATGATAGGGTTTATGGTAGAATTTTGGGGAAAATATAAATTGACTATAGATTGATCAAATTAGGTTAGATTATATTGTATTGAGTGTTAAATTAAGAAGAAATAATGAAGAAAATCTTATGGCTCTCAATGGTCGATCAATGAAGGATCAATTGCATGAAATAAAATTGTGTTTAATTAAAAAACATTATGATAAATTAGTGTGTGATTGTGTGAGGGAAATGATTCTTAAAAGAACTTAGTTATATTACAAAGTGTGCTTAAAATGCTATAATGGTGATGAGAAATTTAGAATTGAGAAAAATTGGTGCCACTAGAGATGAAAGATCATTGTGTGGCGTTGACTTCTCATTTAAGGGATAGTTGATTAAAAAAATTAAGAATAAATTATGATAAGAAATTAAGTGATAGTGTCGACTAAAAAAGAAATATTCGAATGAAAATACGATAATGATTTGCAGTATATGAAGCATAGTATAGTTATATATTATGTTGATGCATATGTTTTTCCATGACATGGTTTTGAAGATTATTGGCGAGCCTTGCAATGTGAAAATGAATGGAATATTTTGTTGGTTTTGTAATTTATGGACAAAAAAAAGTAGATAACTTCATCACCCATTTTCCGAAGGAGTTTAGGGTATGAAAACAATGGAATTTGAAATTAGTTTCTACATAGAAGTTATAGATAAGGTTGTTAACTTTACAACGAAACTAATTATGCATAATTTGGAGTTATAAATCTTTAGATATAGAAAAAAAATCTGAGAATTAATGAATTGAAATCCGTGCTGCACAATTTCGCCTAGTAACGATATTGAGTAAATTTAGGTACGTTAAAGTTGAATAAAATCTCCATTCTTTTGGTTTAAATGTAGTATGATTGTGAGAGTAGATAAGTTATGAATTATATTTTAGTAATTATAATTGTGAAATAAATGAGTGATGACTTCCTTGACTAAATAACCTAAATTGATTGGATTTGGTTAGTTCTATTTTCATAAAGAAAGTTATTTTGTTGTGGAACTTATTCAAATAATGAATATAAGAAGAAATCTGAATGTGTGTGTGTGTGGAAAGAGCATGCAATGAGTTATAATATGAAATATCTATTGATATAGGAGAGGCTATGAGAGCCATGTAAGAAGGTATCACTCGAGCTATGATAGCAAGTAGGTGTCATACACCTTGTCATTATCTTTTATATTGACATAAATTTGTGGTTTATAGCAAATGAATTAGCTTCCCGGTGATGGAAACTAATGCCCAGTAAGGGGGGAAGAAATTAGCTTTTCGATTATGGAAACTAATGCCCGGTAAGGGACGAAGAAATTAGCTTCCTGGTGATGAGACTAATGTCGGTAATAGACATAAGGGAATTAAATTTTCCATGTATTGAGACTAACATCTGACACTAAACAATGAAATTAGATTCTCAAAAATAGAAATAATACCTGGTAATGGGGAAAAAGTTTAGATTCATAGAAATGGGAATAACATCTAGATAAAGGCGAAGAAAGGAATTACCCGGTATTGGATATTACTTGGAAAGATTGAGTTTTATAAAATAAATGTCAGGAGAAGAATGATTTATTAAGCTATTGATAAATAAAAAATCTCGATATAGTGAAAGAACAATGCAGATTAGTAAATGGATCACATTGACAAATTATTGATCAATAATTAACAATAATGAGATGTAATCTAAATGCAATATTATGTTTTTTTCTATTTGCTTAAATAATTTGGATATTATATAATTAATAGATATTTATAAATTAATTACAATTACCTCACAACAAAAGATTAGAATGATAAATATATATGACAACTTTTGATAATTTTATTTAAGAACTTGTATTAAATATCTATTTATATTATGAAGGGTTCTATATTTAAATACTAATTATTCTCAAGATTATATAATTTTAAATACGACTTAAATATATACCTCATATTAATTCTCTTTACCATGTTACAAATGATTAGTGCATGATTATAATATATATTGTCAGGGGCTATGATTGAGTCTAATTTTAATCGA
>Ga0325411_1002300_pt1 | contig 21535 bp, 10 predicted proteins | sample PopdelMetagenome_13_FD_206181 | JGI IMG/M metagenome (GOLD analysis project Ga0325411, IMG submission 206181) | Populus deltoides microbial communities from Bellville, Georgia, United States - Xylem-PdIQD-R4 | ecosystem: Host-associated > Plants > Phyllosphere > Stem > Wood/Secondary xylem...
TAATTTATGGTGTTCTTCTCTGAATAATTAGCTGTTCTTGTTCCCTCCTAATCATTGAATAATCTTTTCTTCGAGATTGCCATTTTTTTTCTCGTGTGATGTAATGGGGGCAGGTTTTTTTTTTTTTTTTTTAATAAGAAACTAAAATTTGTTAAAATAAATGTTCATACATATCTTTGATTAGGGAGGAAAAATATATCTCTTTACATGATAAAATAGATAGAATGAAAAAATATTTATTCTTAATAAATCATGTAAAAGTTTTATTATAACAAATAAAACATTATGTATTATAAAAAATTATCCCAACCCAATAGTTTAACCTGTTATATAAGGTTCTAACATGTGATTTATATTATTCTCTGACACACCTCCTCAAGTGAAAACCTTTTGAATTTGAAACTTGTACGTGTCTACATTACCTTGTGCTTAATTTTTATCAAATAAATAGGAACAGTGAGATTTGAATTCGTGATAGCTTGGTTATCAAGGCTTTGATACCATGTCAAAGAATCATCTAAACGCAATAACTTAAGCTGTTAGATGACGTCTCAAAATATGATGATTTATATTATTCTCTAACATATATTTTATTCAATTAATATTCATGAGCGCGCGCGCCCCCCCCCATACACACACACACACACACACACACACACACACACACACACACACACATATATATATATATATATATATTAGTTTCATGTACATTAATTCACAAAATAATTCTTAATGTTATTCTAAAAAATATAATCTTATTTGAAAATTATAGCAAAATTAGATAATATTTGAAAGTCAGGTTCTGAGTTATATTAAAGCGAAACCTAAAAAAATAAATTATATTTTAGTGTTTTTTGTAATTTCACGAAAAATAACTGAAGTTTTTCCCTAAGTTTTTCTTCATCAAAGTAGGAGTGTCATGCTACCCTTCTCCATGGATTTAGACTCTTATCTTTTGGAAGTTAATATGATCGATTATGTTATAAATTTGAGCTTAATTATAAATTCCATAATATTAAAGATTATGGAGGTAAAAACAAAATACTAATATATATTTGAGTTGTTGCCTTTTTTAACACACTATAGAACTTGACTATTTATTTTAAATTAATAATTTAAATTCAATAAACATATTAAATTCAATAAGCATCCTTGTGACTTTAATTTTAAATAATTGGGTTTTTATAGTTTTGTCTATTATACAGAAGATATCTCTCCTCTTAGGTTAACTCAATTTTTCATTAATTTGTACTTTTAAGGGGCGACACAGGGAAGATTCATATTGGTTCCAATTAAAAAACAAAAGAAAATAAATTGATTAAAACTTCAAAAACAAATATTAAAGAATCCAATAAATTTTAAATAATTTATAAAACAAATTTCTAACTTTTTATTTATAGGAATTATTTTTATATTTTTCTTATTTGCATTAGAAATTTCTTAAACTCATTTCTAGAATGAACTGTTTTTTTTTTAAAAAAAACATTATTACATTTTATGTTATTTTCTTATTAATTTATGCTGGATTTTTTTAAAAAAATTTAGATAATATTTATTTGTCTCCCATATATTTTTTTTTAATTTTTTTTACTTCATTTTCCCTAATGTTTTTCTTTGAATTTTGAAACTAAAATAAAAACTCAGCTAGAAAATTAAAAAAAAATACTGATTCAAAACAATGTCATTGCTAATTACCAAGAAAACATACAAGGGGGGGTTTTGTCTTTTATGAGATTGATAGAGATTCAAAAGACTTGATGATTTTCTTTGCATATATTCCACATCATGATAACATATGAAGGAAAAAGAAAAACATAATGAACCTAATTAGCTTAAAATAAACAAATTAAGAATTTAGGATTGCAGAATATTTTCTCAATGTGGTTCCATATATATATTTCCACGTAAGGAATAAAAATTCAAGGAGAATCAAATCCTTCCATAATCAAAAGAAGAAGAAACGACCAAATATGAGGTTGTAGGGGTTGTCTTGTTCACACCCATATTCTTCCCTTAATTTCCAAAGTGATATCGTTTTGTAAGAAATTTTATACCCTTTTTTTATTGTTAATTAATGATTCTAACATAAACCATTGATTGAGAAATCAAAATAATTTCATAGCAAATCACGTGATTAATTTCGATAGCTTGACTTGAAAATCTTATAAAAATTATAGATTAAGAATTTAATGAATATTGAATGACAAAATTATTAGGTTTTTAAAATATATAAACGTAGCGGAAACAACAATTTTAAATTTTTTTGGGAGTCCCAAGAATTTTGTTAGACAATCTAGGATCGTTTAAAATTCGAGCGAAGATTAAATAAAAATCAATTTTTTTTTTTTTAGGTTTGATAAACTCTTTAAGGCTAGGTAGATATAAACTATATGTCGTCCAGTTATCTAGTTTCTAATAATAATTTATATGAATCACTAGTTATAAATTTTTCAAAATCCTTTTAAGAGAGAGAGATTGTTAGGCCTTGACCGCAATTTTTTTTTTTTAAAAAAATGCATCTAATTACATCAAATCTTTTATTATCAAGTCATAAGAAAAATATGAGGCATAACATTTTATTTAGAGGAAAAACCTGATAATCCTATAAACTTTAAAATATCACTTTGCTTCTTAAAAAATATTACATATATTATTTCAGAATAATTTTAAAAAAATATTCAATCAAGTTCTTACTTGGTCTTTCTTGATTTAGAATTGTAATCCCTTGCATAAATTATATGATAGTTCTTAATTTATAAAATTTATTTACAATCAAGTCACACTTAATTAATTATCTCAATTTAATTTCTTACCAATTGATCTTAATATATGTAACCCATTAGGTTCCCTAATATATTGGTCCAAATATAAATAATAATTCTAAATAAAATATGATTAAATAATTTAATTTATTATGAATTTAATAATTAATTAATTTATATTTGAAGATCAAGTTCACCGTCTAGCAATGTGTTATGATCTTGCGAATATTAAAAAAAATCATAGTTTGACCTAACTTTTCAGTGACTAGTTTCAAATATAATTATTATCATTTCATTAAGAATATTCTATTTTAGACAATGGAGCATGGAGTGTCTACTTTGTCAAATAATCTTTGTTTTTAACATCATTGTCATTGATTATTTGAATAAAATATAAAACACTTTTCATATTTGTTTCCATCTTGTGCAATGATTTCACAACCAATACTATTCGAGAACAGATGAAACATTTTCTTTAATTCATGTAAGGTGGAGATTTCTCTTTTGATTGTCCAGATACCTTTATATAGTTCATACAATACACAATATCTACCCGTTTGTTACCCTTGATTAAGATTAAGAAAATGTGTAGTGAGAATCAAAGCTTAGCATTTTTCATAAATAAAAATTATCTCTCCATATGAAATCCTCATACAAGTCAATTTAGTATACATGTCATTTTACAAGCATCTAAAGTAGTTTCAAGTATCTTTCATACTCCAACTTATGAGAATAACTGTTTTTTTCATAAAAGAAAAAAAATATAACATGCATCGATCTCAATTGCTCTAATTAATGTTCAACCTTAATAGAACATTGACAAGGAAAATTTAGGAGAAACAATGTCTTGATACAATATGAATTCTCATAATTATAACCACTTTATAATTTACTTTGCAAAGTATTTTTGTCCCAAAAACTTTAAGTTTACTATAGATTCTTTAATCAAGCATAAATGAATATTAAAGATAAAGAATGAATTTATTAATAATAAAAATATTTTTACATGCATAAAGTCAATACCTAGAATTAAATTAAAGTTTGAGACATAAATGAATAATTTTATATTAATAATAAAAGAATGAAATTAAAGTTTGAGAATTAAATTTAGATTTTGAAAGGTTTAATTAATTGGTTAAACTAGGGGTTTAATTGTGAAAAAAATTAAAGTTTGGAGGTCATTTAAGGATTTAATTGTAGATTCCCAAGACCAAGGACCAACTTATAAATGACATGTAATTTTAGGGGTGGAAATTGGTGAAATCATGGGGACAAATTGAAAAGAATTAAAAATTTGGTGGTCAATTAAGGATGAAATTGAAAACTAAGGACTCGTTCATAAAAGGCGTTAAACTTTGGGGTGGATATTGAATTTGACAGGGGTGTAATTGCATCCAATTAAAAGTTAGGAGACAATTACAAGTGTAATTATAAAGAATTGAAAGAGTAGGGACAAAATTAAAAAAACTATAATTTTTGGAGTTTAACTTAGATGACCTATCGTTCAACCACTGTTCAAAGGGGGTATATGACGTGCCCTACTAGATCCATATCTAATAGGTGTATGACGTGCCTTACTAGATCTATAAAGTTATTGTGTTTCTTGAGCTTTATGTTAAACATTCAATGTTATAACCTCATAATTAGGTTTCATTTGGATATCAATTTGTGTTTTTTTATTTTTTTCAAGTTTTATTTCCCTCCCATTACTCTTTTCAAGAATAAATTTTTTTTTTCTAGTAAGATAATATGTTTTGATACAAACACCTTTTGCTTAACAAGATGATAGAAAAAATATTCAATAATTTTTTTTAGATATCTCACAAACTTATATCTATTTGTGCAACCGAATCATCAATCTAACTTGGCTCTTAGTTTTTCAAATACTATACGTTTCACATAAATATCACATCCCTATATCTTTATGTATGATAAGTTTGACCTCTCACATTTTCATATCTCATATGGAATATTATTAAGAGATTTTGTTGAAACCTTATTTAAAAGGTAAACAACATTTTATAGGGCATAGTTTTAGAAAGAAAGTGGAAGGTCTATATAATTCATCATGACCACACTATATCTAATAGCGTACAATTTCTCATTAAAAAACTCTATTATATTGTGGTGTTTTAGGAGGTCAATTGTGAGAGAATTCTATTAAAAAAAAAATAATCTTGAACTTCTTAACTCAAGTATTCACCATCTTAATAAGATTAAAGTATCTAGATAATCATTTTATTTTGTTTTTCAACTTCACTTCTGCATTCTTTAAAGGTTTTAAATGATTTAGGATTTTATTAAATACACATAACCATATCTATTATGATCATTAATAAATGTGATGTGTGTGTGTGTGTCTCCACCTATGACATTAATTGTCATTGGTACATAGTATACATTAAAACAAACAATTTATTAGATTTTTTACTTTCCAGTAAAAGATGTTTTGGTCATATTTTTCAATAAACAAACTTCATAAGTTCTATACAATTCATAATGAAAAGATCCAATCATCATTTTTTATATAACTTAGTGATTGTTGTTTTGTTAATATGACCTAATTTATAATTTCATAAATAAGATGAATATTAAATATAAATTTGGATAAGATCTTTAACCAAAATCTGGTGTCTCACTATTTTCATTCAATTAATAGCCGTCCATATTAATTAAGAAAATATCATTTAAATCTCCTAGTGAGTTGGGATCCCATTTAATTTATATGACTTTAAGTAACTTAAGAAATCAAGATATTAAATTAAATAGATAACATAATTTATCGATCTTATCTTTATGTAACTCTTAGATTAGTTAAGTGATAACTTTTTGTCTAAATATATCATATATGTTTCACCTAACTATTGCATCTAATCTTATATGATCATAAATAAATCATCCAAATCATATAAATTTAGTTAAGTAAGACCCACTTTCAATATCATTAAACATATTCGATTTACAGAAACTTTAAGTGGCTCAATAAGTTATCCATAAATAAAAATTTAGTTATATATATATAAAATTGGAAGGGAACAAATAATGTTATCAACATGTATTTAATATATTAATGAAATATTTGTTTTATTAATTAGGTCTCATTTCATAGCATGATTGATGTATCATAAACAATAATTGTATGTAGACATACATCCTAGCATGCAATTTTAATTGGATGGTTATAAATATATTTAAACAATTTCCTCAACCATCCAAGAGAATTAGATGGTCAAAACTTAGGTGTAGTTGTTGCAAATCTTTATAAATTCTTGCAAGCACCACAATTATATCATTTCCACTGTTTTTCTTGGGTTACAAAATAACTTTTCTATTTAATTTTTATATTTTTAAATTACATAATATTTACATAATAAAATAAGAAACCTTAAGTTACATTTAAGGGGAATTAGATAAGAAAATAATTTTTATATCTCATAAAAAAATAAAGAGAAGCCCTATTTAATATTACAACTATTCAACAATAAAAAAAACACATTAGTCTTTTAATATTCATCATCATCCATAATGCATAAAACACACTAATATGCATAAATTATTATATTACATGCTTCAATTCTAATTACTAGTTTTATGTGAAATTTTAAAACAATATTTCAACCATTTAAAAATATTGAATAAAACTCAATTGGATAATTTTCCAAACTTTATAAATTTTATTAAATACATTTTTTCATAAAAAAAATCCTTTTTCAATATTTAACAAAAAATAAGTCATTAAATTTTTATTATCCTAAACTATTTTAGTATAAATTAAATAATTGTTTTTGTTTTAAAAACTCTATTTATTTTATTTAAAATATACATTTTTCTGAAATAATTCAGTTATACATTTTAGTTAAATACTTATCCAATTAGGATATTTAATAAAATCATTTTTTTGACTGAATGATTTAATTCAATCCTAATATAACTAGAAAAATTAATTCTATAATTAATCTAATTTGGACTTCATTTTTAATATAAAATCAATATTTGTATATCAAGGGTAGAATGGTAATTCTGCCCTTAAATGCCTTAATGTTATTATACATAGGTTGTAGGGGTAGAATTGTAATTTAGATCCTAACAATCTTAAAATAAAATAAGAGGAGTTTCACTATTCATATGTACAATGAAGCTTCATGATGTTTCCAAGTTTTTTAGTTATATTAGGTAATAAAACTATAGTTATCAAATCCAATACAGAGGTAGACCCAACAAAGAGCCAAGTCCCAGATTACACGGGTTGACCCGGGTCAACCAAGAAAAAATAAAAAATATATATTTGAGGTTTTAATGCATAGAAAAATTAAGAAATATTTTATATAGATGTAGGCTATATATAGCTATTCCACATGAAAAAATTAAGAAACATTTCATGTGTATATAATCTATATATACAGTTTATCCAATAAAAAAAAAGAAATAATTCATATGAATGAAGGAGATATATATATATATGTGTGTGTGTGTGTGTGTGTGGGGGGGGGGGGTGGGGGGTTATAAATAGAGCTACAACACATAAAAAAAGTTAAGAAATATTTCATGGGAACATATGCTAAAAAATATATATATAAGGCCAAGTATTCAAAAACTAATTATATATATTTTAGGTTTATTAAAAAAAGATCGGGTCTTACCTGAATTTTGGATTGATCAATAGGTCACCCCGATATATATATTTTATGTGGATGTAGGTTATAAATATAGCTACAACACATAAAAAAAAGTTAAGAAATATTTCATGGGGACATATGCTAAAAAATATATATATAAAGCCAAGTATTCAAAAATTAATTATATATTTTTTAGGTATATTAAAAATTATTAAAAAAAGATCGGGTCTTACCTGGGTTTTGGATTGATCAATAGGTCACTCTGATTTAACTAGCCAATTGCAAGACTAGGATTTAGTCATTTGAAACCCAGCTAAGACCTCAAGTCGCTAGAATTTTATGTTAACCTGCTGGACCGAACTAAATTTTATATCTAGAAATAAAACCTCTCAAACATTTTTTTTAAATATATTTCAGGCCATTTTCTCTTAGCATTTCAAGACATTTGCTACTCCCAACTCTTGTTTTCATGAGAATGGGATGGTTTTCATGAGCATGGGATGGTTGTAGTGCTTGCCTTAAAAATTTAATAATATCAAGAGCTCTTTCGTAATTTAGAGATTAAAAGTACAATTCTAGCCTCTAAACCTTTCTATTTCTTTATCTAAAGCCTTCTATGACATCCCTTTCTTTTCCTAGGCAACTATAGACTCCATGATTTATAGGGACTAATTAGAGCAAGCCAAACACCAACCCAAACCCTCAACCATCCAGTATAGCTTCTTTGAAAAGACATGTCAAATAAAAAATTTAGATTTAAATCAATGTTAAATGAAAAAATAATTTCTTATTATCTTAGATTAATTTGAGTGAGAAATTATTTTTTCCTAGCTAGAATAATCAAGAAGATTAATTTGAATGAACAAGTAAACTTTTGTCACCTAGGATTTGAATGAGCAAATCATCACTTCGATTGGTTGTAAAAAGCTTGTTTTAAGATTTAATAAAGACTTAACAAAAGTTTATCTTAATGTGTACACGGAGCCTTAATCAAATCATAATTTCTTTATATGTGAGAAGTCCAAGATTTTAGACCTGATATTATTCTTAAAGTTGATTTGTTTTAACTCATACATAATTAGGTAAAATATGGAGTCAAAAATATTTTTATAATATTATTTTTTATTTAAAATTTTAAAATAAAAATAAAGTGGCGTCTTCATGTATCAAAATATTCTTAAACATAGATTCATTCAATATATTTTTAAAACTCTCAATAATATATATATATATATATATATATATATATATATATATATATATATATATATATATATATATATATATATATATGGTTTATAGATTTCATAACGTCCTTAATGAATTAGCCCCGTAGACCCAACAAAAAAGTTCACCCATGTGGGCCGGGCACCCACAGTACTAGCTTAAGGTGTTGTTTGTATCATTATGGTTTTTTTTTCCTAGAAAAAATAGAAAACGAGTTTGGTTCAAATTAATATTGTATTTATTTTGTTTTTGTGAACAATCTTAAAATATAAAACATAATTTTTAAAGAACAATAAAAAATGGTAATTGTGGCACTTACGGTGTGATCTCACACATTGGACTTCGGTACCGTTGGGAATGCGGCTGCGGCTGTGTTCCTAAAAAATTTTAAATTTTTTTTTACTAAAATTTAATAGGGTTTGTACGTTTTGGATCGTTTTGATGTGCTGATGTCAAAAATGATTTTTAAAAAATAAAAAAACATCATTGACATGCATTTTAACACGAAAAGTTATTTGAAAAGCATCCGCAACCACACTGCCAAACACGCTCATGTATCCTACGTCTTGATGGTGAGATATAACATAGTTAGATCAGAAGGCAAGACTGATGGTTCTTGAGAAAAGGATAACAATAAAGCTATTATAGCTATCAAATAGTGGGTGGGTGATGGCTTAGAAACTATGAAAAAAAAGTAGAGGGTGGTTATGAGTGGAAGACCACGGGGAATAAAGATTTTATGTGATTAAGAAGTTTATTAATTTGAAATAGAAAGGTGGAAGGTCTATTATTGAAGACTTGCGGTGAGTTCTAGTATTTGATTACTCAGTTGATCATCACCATGAAAATAATGCTAAATGATGAGTTACAAGTACTATTTGCTTGAGAGACTTAATTTGCTGGACATTTAGATTTAGACAGCATTTGGAAACGCGGGCTAATCTGTATTTTTTTTAAAAAAATTAATTTGTTTTTACTAAAACATAATTTTTTTATGTTTTGTATCGTTTTGTTGCGCTGATTTCAAAAATAATTTTTTAAAAATAAAAAAGATATTATTTTGATGTATTTCAAAATAAAAAACACTTTAAAAAGCAACCACAACCACACTATTAAATATTCCCATTCATTATTGTTCCCTAAAAAAACTAGACGAAGTGAAATGATAGAAAATAATGGACAAACGTTTTTCACAGAGAACACGATTTATTATAAGAGAGGAGGTGAGGTAGAGAAAAATCACAATCATGAAGGAAATCAGAAAAGGAAGAATTAAAGAATAAAAAAGAAGATAAAATAGAATACCCTCGCAGATTTGAGTGTTGAATTGATTGCTGACTCAACAGTTGATACTTCTAGGAAGGAATTCTTTATTGTTATGATATGTGTATTAACAAAGACCGGCACCTAACACCCTAACTTTTTTTTTTTTTTAATTTAATGTGGGTGTTCGGGCCGATTACGCGCACCTCGACTAATCCTACGGGCCCTGAAGTTAACAACCATGTAAACCTCCAGTGGTCATTATATGAGCAATCACAGAGCTCAAACCTAAGACCACAAAGAAAACAAATCTTTTGGTTCTAAACTCTTATCACTGGACCACCATTTAGATGGTTCCTAACACACTAGCTTTGGAAGATACAGTGCATGAACCTAATTTCTACAATCATTTTAGCAGTGAAAGATAAAATCTCTCCAAGATATCAATGGTCTTTATCGGAGGCGAGACTTGCGATAAACTACGCAGAAAGAGAGCAGAGTTGATTGAACTTGAAAAAAAGTAAACCTAACATGGACGATGTAAACTTGTCACATACGAGAGAGTATTGAATGAAAAAGATTAGATTGATATCGAGCCAATAATTAATCATGATGAAGACACAAACATGTGGAGTACTCTAATGAAGACCCATCACTTTAAAATATGAAGCCTCGGGTGAGTAGATCTACTAATCAAGAATTATAGTTCTAATTATGTGATCATATTTCAAGTATGAAGCCTCAATCTACTAATCAAAAATCCATAGATTTTATAATGGATTAGGAAAAACGTTATATGATTGGTGATGTCATTGATTTTGGAAGATAATAGAAAAACAATTGATGATATTGAAAATGATTCTCTTGAATAAAAGTCTTGCTAGTATGTATCCAAAATTTATAGTCAAGAAAATAAGGTGTGCTAGTGTGACTCCATGAAATATAGATGATAAGTTATGATTTTTCTCCCTCGAAGGATTGGAGGAAGATATTTGTGCTAGTTTAATATGCCTTATAACTAATCGGTTGTTTATACTTGTTATTATTATATTTGTGTATATACATATTTATTATTAATAAATGCTTAATTTATTTTTAATATTCATCTAATATTAGATTAATAAATCTAGAGTAAACATAAAGTTCATGGGACAAAAATGTCTTGTAAAGAAAGTTATAAAGTTGTTAATTTATGAGATTTCTATTGCATTAAAGCATTGTTCCTAAAATATTCCTGGTCGATGCTCTCTTAAACACTGTACATTTATTACAGTCATAAAGACTGATACATATTATGTTTTTTCCTTTATGAAAGAAAGCAGTTACTATCATAAGCTGAGGTATAAGGGATACATAAAACTAATATATAAGTGCTTGTAATAAAACATGTATATTGAACTAACCCGCATGAGAATTTCATATAGAGAGATCACCTGTGTTTATGGAAAGACTCACGTGACGGTTGTGTAAGTGATAACGTGACGGTTGTGTAAGTGATCATTAGACTTGAGATTACTAAGTTATCTTATATAGAGAATATTATGCTTTGATGCTCTTACATGTTATCTTAATTGAGGTAACAAAAAGGGCAAAAATTGGGTGTAACATGAACTATATGAAGGTACTTGAGTGATCAAGAGAGGATTCATCACCCTAAGTGAATTAAAGAAAATATTTTATCTGTTCTTAAATAGTATTGACTGCGAAATTCTTAGTTAAGATAGAAAGAGATTTGAAAAGAGTTTCAAATCTATTTAAATGATCTATGACTATTATGTAGAGAACAAACATGATTTAACATGACATACATACTCCATACTTTAATATTAAATCATAATATTATTGATGAAAGGATATTAATTACATTGAGAAACACTGAAAAACCGGTCACTGAAAGGTTAAATCAAACCACTAATGATTTTTCTAATATTTGGGGGATCATGATACGTCATTAGACAATGCACTTAATCTTCAAATATAAATTAATCATTTGATAATTGATAATAAATTAAATTGTTTATTTAATTTAATTCCATTTAATTAGAATTATATTTTATATTTGGGCCAATATATTAGAAACCTAATGGGTCACACACATTAAGAACAATTAGTCGGAAATTAAATTGAGATGATTTAATTAAGTTTGACTTGATTAAAAAATATTTTAGAAATTAATAACTAGAATATAATTAATACGAGGATTATATTTCTAGATCTAGAAAAATCAAGTAAGGATTTGATTGATTAAATTTCTAAAATTATCCTCAAATAATATATGGATATTATTTAAGTGGCAAATATACATTTTGTCGTTTATAAGGTTTTTAGGATTCTCTATAAATATAAAACTAAGCATATTATTTTGTAAGTGAAAAAAAAAAGAAGTGGTTGTCTGTTAGACAAAAAACTATATAAACACAATATTAGAGCTAGCACTCTACACATAACAATCCCTCTCTTTTAAATAGTGATTTAATATATTTCTCACAGGTGATTCGTATGGATTATCATTTGAGGCTGAACAATTGGATGACTTGTGGTTTGCAATAACCCAACCTTTAAAAAATTGTTCAAAAATAAAAAAGATTAGATCTTCAGGTAATAAATCCCTAAACAACACTAGATCTATCTAATGAGATCCTAGGAACTCCCAAATGATTTTGTTTAATAGTTATCGCTGCGTGTATGATATTTAAAAATTCATCAATTTGTTGGGTAATGAGTCTAGTTTATGATAACCTATAATAATGGATTAAACAAAAAATTATTAAAAATGAAAATGAAAAGAAAATGAGAGGATGAAAAGGTGTTTATGTAATGTTGAGATTGATCAAACAAATGAACCATGGATGACATGATAAATAAGCACTGTTACCTAAAAATATTGACCTTGCCTTTTCATTTAACATGTCAATTAATGAAATAATTATAAACAAATCATGCTCTAGTTATTTTTGTCTCGATGCTTAGGATTCTATATATTGCAACATTTAAACTATAATTATTTCACCTATTAAGTAATAAGTACCCAAGTCATCATCACTTCCATAAAATCATCAACCTCCTTTAAAAACCATATATTATTAGAAAAGAAACGAGTAAAGAACCTTCAACTTTCTTTCTCTTTTGATGCTTAACAAAGGTATCCGTAGTATTATTATAAAACCTACCTTCATTAATTATTTCATTTATTATATTCCCCATGCAAATTGGTGTATTATCAATAATACACAAATAAACATGCTTAAGAAATGTCTTGATTCATTCCAAGAAGAAATCTCCAAGGGTAGAAATAATTTGCTCATCGAAAGAGAAAGGCTTCCTCTACAACACCATTATGTAAACCTCAACACTTACGGAAAGTCTATTCCTATATGACCCAACATTGCTATTCTGAACTATATTGGTTGGTTGAATAAATTGCAACACTAGCTTGGTAAGACATGGAAATGCTAAAAAGATTTTTGACGTGATTCAACTGTTTAGAATTCTTACTAAAAAAAAACAAGGAACTACTAGCTACAATTCATTTGTTCCATATTCATGTGTAAGGATTTGATATTTTACCAAACTTTCTCCAATAAGGAGACAAGTAAGTTAACATGCATTTGAACATTATGGAAGAAATGCTCATTCTACATATCATAGTTACCAAACAAAATAATTTTTTTAATTGAAACTTCATGATTTCCTTCATCTTACTAACTTTAGACTTTAGTAAATCTTCAAAAATAGGAATTTGTCCTATACTATTGAATCATAACCTCTACAAACCAAATGGAAGCAAAAGCTAGATGGAGAAAATTAGGACTATTTCTGTAAAAACTTTCTCCTAATATGTTTTGTTATTGTAATGAACAATTTTTATTCCCATTGTATTTTTGATAATTTTATGAATGTAATTAAATTTCTAATTTTATGTTTTTTTAGTTATTTAGCTTTACTTATTACTTATGTATTAATTATTTGAATAAAAATGCTATTGATTTTCTTGTACAATTTTATATAATGTTTTTGAACAAAATAATTCATTTATCTTTGTTAACTTTTATACTTGATGTCAACTCAAATTCATGTTATTATTGAGAAATTAAGAATAATTAAGTTTAATATGAAAATAGTCTAATTGTCAGGTTTCAAGTATAAATGGTATAAATCTAAAGAAACTTCACACATATGAGTTCCAAGTCAATCCTTTAGTTTTCTTAAGAATCTCATTTTCTATTATCATATAAGGGTACACTTATTTAGATATTGACTATTAATTCATAATAATCATAATTAGTTAGATGGTAAGCTCATTCTATAACAACTTTGGCAATAACATATTGACCTTTCTAATTTAGAGACCATTTTCCAAATCTTATATTTTTATGGCTAATTGGTGGTATAGTCTTCCACACTAGTTCACCTAATGAAAATCTCTTTAATCAAACATGTTTATTTCATGCTTTCTCAACCTTCTTCTTATATGCTAGTAAGTGATCTAATATAATTAGTCTTGATTCATCCAAATTCTCCAACTTTGCTAGTATAAAAAACTAATAATATGTACTAACTATATCACATTGTACATCTCTTCTAAGTGATTAAACTATTAGTTCTATAGACAACATGACATTATGGTCACAAGTTAAAGTAAATGGTGAAGTTCGTAAAATAGTTTTTTTTTTTGTGTGAAGTCTTATATGCCCATAATACTTCTGATAATGCATTATGCTAGGCCTTATAGGTATTTCTAATCCAGTTTTATATGTTAAGAATCAAAGCTTTATAGGTCAATTTTGTTTTCCCATTGACCTAGGCATACTATGGAGCAAAATGAGTTATTTTGAATCCATACTCCAAAGCGAATTACTTCACATCATTCTTAGTAAAAATTGATCCTTGGTCATTGGTTGTTTTTAGGAGACCATGTTTATAGATGATTTGTTCTTTAATAAACTTGATCGTAGTTTCTCAGTTGATTGGTTGATAATGAATGGCTTTATCCCATTTGGTGAAGTAATCTGAACCTACCATGGAGTAGTATGATCTTTTAAGGAATGTGAGTGTATTTTACCAATAGTGTCCATTTTCCAACCTCTAAAAGGTCATGGTTGGACCACTATTATTACAAGAAACATCTCAAAGAACTAATAGGATTGATAAGGGTAAAATTAAAAAAAGATTCACAACTTAGTTTTATGGTAACTAAGAAACCCCAACTAGTTTTTAAGTAAGAGGCTGATTATGTGGTAGGAAAAATAACAACCATCTTACATTTCTTTTCTAAGATAAGGTGCCTCAAGTTTATTAATTTTTTTTTTATAAAAGATACATATTATGCTTACAAGCTAAGAGTTTACCTAAACTAGTATATATGTGTTTGTTATTGAACATAAGAGACTTCTAAGATCTAAGGCATTAAGTTGAGGCCTAGGCCTATCAATAAAACTCAATCCTCACTTTTTGAGTACAGGCATAAAACCTGATAGGGTGGTAATGGTTAATTAGGTTTTAGCCCATTCTATTTGATCATGTCCAAAATGGACCCAAAAGCTGCCACTCTCCCTTGATGGGTTTCTGTAGGGGTAACATTGACCCAACCTAGATCATTTACAATAATAGGGAGAAATGTATCTATAAAGCCAAAAACTCCTAAACAAACATTTGTATACATTGGAAATTTTTATAAAAAAACTAGTATTTACAAATAAAGATTAAAAGAATATTTACATCATATATATTACATTATTTTTTGAAGGAGAAGGCTGGTCCATGTTTGAATATAATGGTTTGAGTATGTTTGTAGTATAATCAGTATTTTGGAAACTAGTGCTAGGAATATCATAGGTCGATTTTCTAAAGGGGTTTGTGTGGTAAGACATATTTATAACCAAAAATATCCAAAATGAGCTTTCAACCTTAAAGCAGATTTTGTTGTAAATAAAAGGTATTTTATTAATGATTTTTATAGCAACCATAATACTAAAAAGAGAACTTGGTTTTTCAAAATTTTCATTAAAGAAAGACATGAAATAACAAATTGTTTTTATAATTTCTTTACATTACATAAAGTTTAAATTTTATTTTTTAATTAGCTTGAATCATTTTATACAACTGAACATCATATTACATATCCATTTGCAAGACATGCGTGTCCCATAACATTTAGAAGTTAAACTTCTATTGGGGCGCTTGCTAATAGTACTTCCATTGAATCTGAACATCCACTTTTAAGAAACCTCAAAATCCCACATAATAATCAAACTATAGATGCTGCTTCTTACAAAAACTTAAGTGATGATATCACCACAAACACAAAACATATCATCTAGCACAATAACTTCATCAATACCAATCTCAATACTATAGGAAAACAATTGACTAGAATAGAAAAACGTATACAAAAAACTATTGTTTCTCCTGTTGAGGTTACCAAATCCATATACTAGAAACTAAAAAACCCAATATTCAAGCCATACCAAATCACAAAATCAAGCTTCTCAATATCAAAACAACAAAGAAGACTTTTTTAAAGCCATTAAAAGTCACCTTAATCACCTTGAAACTTCGATTCTAATTGTTCCTAACACCCCACAAGTTAGCAATGATCCCATACCTCCACAAGTCATATACACATTATCCAAAATTACTGAACTTAAATCTCTGATGAAGAAGCATTTAAAGAAGAAACTCCTGAAATTAATAAACTTATTTAGAGGAATCCTACTCCTACAACAACCATTTCCCCTGATATAATCACCCATAATGAATCAACCATTATAAACCAACACAAATTCATTGTCTTTTCCCTCTATGAATGGAACATAAATAGAATGTTTGAATACAACATCCTAAACATCCTACAACAAATGACCATTATAGCCAATGTCTATAAAACCCAAACCGGAACCTTAAAAAAAGCCATAGCTAAATTTCTTATAGCCAGATTTTCTAGCTAGTTAAAAGGATGTTGGGATTACTATCTCACTGAAACCCAACACCTTGAGATCCTTAACTCCATCTAAATGATTGAAGACCAAATACACATCCATGACTTTAATGGAAACACCGTCCAAGATGTAGTCTCAATCCTTATTTTAACCATTTCTCTACATATTGTAAGAGATCCTTCCGCTTTAAAGATAAAAATATTGAACTCCTCTCCAACTTTAGATGTAAAAAACTTAGTGACTTCCAATGGTACAAAAACTCTTTCCTCACTCATGTCATACTCTGAGAAGATTCAAACCAACATTTCTAGAAAGAAAAGTTCCTTGTTGGATTACCAACCCTTCTAGGAGAAAGAGTCAGAAACAAAATTAAAAATATTTTTGTCTCCAAAACAATCATTTATTACCTAAAAAGAAGGTCTTAAGATTTGTCAAGAGCTTAAACTTCAGAAACACCTCAAGTGGGAGATAAGAAGAACTTGATAAGAACTTGGTAGCCTTTGTCAACAGTTTGACTTGTCCCAACCAAAAAACTAATTTGCAATGGTTCATGCTCCAAACCCACTACCTCAAAGACAAATAAGCCACCTCATAAAAGAATAGCATAAAAATATAGAAAACATTTATATACCAAAATTGAGCTTTACTACAAAAAAACTACTAAAAAACCCACAAAACCTTTCCAGTCAAAATCAAAACCCAAACCAAAATTTGACCCTAAAAACATTATCTGTTATAAATATGATCAGAAAGGCCATACCTCTAGATTTTGTCAGATTAACACAAAATAACATGAACTACATCAAGAAGAGGAAGTCATTCATCATATTAAAAGCTTTTTGATTGAAACATCTGATACTGAATCCAACTTATCAATCCTTCTGAAGAACTTTTCTAAATAGATGAGTTAATGACATCCAATTCTGACTCAGAAACATCAAACCACACCACTTCAAAACAAATACGTGTTCTAACACAGGATTAAGAGTTTATTCTTAAAGCTATCAAAAAGCTTGATGACCCTCAACTACAAAAAAAACCTACCTAGACAAACTTCCAAGTTCTTTCAATAGTTTAGAAACACCAAAGCCTATCCAAAGACCAACTTTATTGTCATTAACCAGTACAAACACCTATGACCTTAAGATTAAATTACAAAACCTCAAACAAGTCCAACAAAAAGACTTTGCTATTTTACAACACCTTCTCTTAAAATTAGCAAGATTCTGAACTAGAAACAACAGACCAGACCTTATAGAATCATGCATTATCAAACATTGAGCATGCTCTTGAAGATTTTCTTCATGTTTTAACCCAAATTATTTCAAAGAAATATATAATAAAAATTACATTAATTTTTTCATATGATTTTAAAATAGATATTATTGCCTTATTTGATACAGATGCAAACCTGAATAGTATTAAGGAAGGAATAGTTCTAAAATGGTTTTTACAGAACACTTCTAAAAAACTTTGTGCAACAAATAATACTAAACTAACTATTGAATATAAAAATCAAGAATCAATTTTCAATAACAGACTTTATCTCAAAAATTTCTTTATCGTTACTAATGATATTAATCATTCTATTATTCTTGGCACTCATTTTATTGATATGATTACTTACAAAATTAATCATGAAAATATTATTTTAAAAATCAATGGTTCAAAACTTGTTTTTCCTTTCCTAAAAAATCCAAAGACTAGGAATTTAAATCTAATTAAAGCATGTTTTATTTATACTCATTACATCAATGCATTGATCCACAAAAAATAAAGTCATCTTGTTCATCTGAAAAAAGATGCAATTTTATAAAAAATTGAGCAACAATTACAAAATCTTATTTTACAAAAAAGAATTTTAGAATTTCAAAACAAGATAGAAAAAGAAATTTGATTTGATTTACCAAATGCCTTTTGGAAGAGAAAGCAACATGATGTTGATTTTGCTTATGATGATAGTTTTAATGAAAAACAAATTCCTACTAAAGTAAGACCTATTCAAATGAATGCTATATTAGAACAACATTGTCGTCTTGAGATCAAAGACTTTGAATCTAAAAGTCTTATACGAAAATCTAGATAACCTTGGTCATGTGCAGCTTTTTATACTAACAAAAATTTTGAGATTGAAAGAGGTACACCAAAGGCTTGACATAAATTATAAACCTCTGAATAAAGTTTTAAAATGGATTAGATATCCAATTCCAAATAAAAAATAAATATTATAAAAATTACATTCTACATTCATATTTTCAAAATTTGATATGAAGTCAAGATTTTGGCAAATTCAAATTCATCCAAAAGATCATTATAAAATTGCATTCACAGTTCTATTTGGTAAATGCATATTCAAAATTCTGCATTGTATACATTGATGATATTCTTATCTTTTCGAATTCTATAGAACAAAATTTTATACATTTACAAATATTCTTTTGTGTCATAAAGAAAAACGGTTTAGTTGTTTCAAAATCAAAAATTTCTTGTTTTCAAACTCGTGTTCATTTTCTGGGTCATTATATCTCCCAAGAAACTATCACACCTATAGAGATATCCTTTATTTTTGCTAGCAAATTTCCTGATAAAATCTTAGATAAAACCTAGTTACAAAGACTTTTAAGAAGTCTTCATTATGTTCTAGACTTTGATCCCAATGTGAGCATAATAGCAAAACCTTTAAATGGTAGACTAAGAAAGAACCTTGCTTCTTGGTCTAATGAACATACTAGAATCATTCGATAAATTAAAAAACAAGCCCAGGAGATTACTTGCCTGCACGTTGCCAATCCCTTAGCTCCCAAAATAGTTGAAATAGATGTCTTGGAATTGGGGTATAAGGGTATCCTCAAGCAGGTTCAAGAAAACACAGAACAAATCCTTTAATTTACATCTGCATATTAGAATGATTGTCAAAAGAATTACTATACTATTAAAAAAAGAAATTCTTTCTATTGTGTAATGCATTATGAAATTTCAAAGCGATTTACTAAATTAAAATTTTTTTTAACGTATTGATTGCAAATCTACTGAAGAAGTATTAAAAAAAGATGATCAAAAAATTGCTTCAGATTTTTGCTCAATGGCAAGCTCTATTAAGTAAATTTTATTTTGATATAGAATATATAAAAAGAGATACAAATTATATTCCCAATTTTCTAACCAGAGAATTCCTCGGAAACAAGTCCTGATGCCTCCGAAATCCAAATTCAAAGACAAAGGCAAAAACTTATAAACAAAGTCTAAATCTCCAAAATCTCAAAACTCTACAAAACTACTTGCATAAGCAATTTCCTCTACAAAACCAATAAAATCATGGTATGAAGCAGTTATGTATATATATACACACAAAAAAAAAAGAATGCTTTTCACAAATACAAAATTGGGTAGAATCCCTATTCAATTCACCAGAATTACTTCTGGCTTTACAAACTATTAACCAGAAGTCCTCATGGGATGAGACATCTTCCCAGACAGGTAAATCCTCTAAATCAATTTTCAAAATCAAGGCAGGATCTTCCTCTAAAAAATCCCTGCTTTTTTTTAATCTAAATTTTCTATCTGAACTATCTCAAAATGTTTCAAAAGAAAGGTCTGATTATATTAAAAAACCAAATTATTAAAATATTTTAACTATGGAAAATGGATTTTTCCATCTCGATCCTTCTATTGAAACCACAAAGATCTTCCCTCCAAATTCGTACTTCAAACCATTAGACTTATCCAAATCTTAATCTTATTACATATGAATACTTGAAATAACAGGATCTGTCAAATTTAAATATTTCAAACGACAACAAAACCATTCCCAATATGCCCATTCCACATGCATTATCCAAAATATTTTTCATCTTTCTGATTGGAAATAACCCCTTCATCAAACAATCTAATTTTTGATCAGCTACCATGTCAAAATTGGTGATTCCATTACTTGTTCTTATTCATACTAGGATTATTCACATGCATGGTTCGATGCTTTTTTCTTCAAAATAATAAAGGTAATCACTCCCGGATATTCTATTTTAATACTTTCATCAAAACTTAAAACTTACTAACCTGATTCCTTTAATGATAGGATTATTTTGGTTGTATTTACAAAATAATAAAACCCTACCCTTTAGTTAAAAATGGCTACATTTATTTCAAATGAAATTTTAAACCTTTAGAAAATGAGAAGAAATTCCCACAAATTCTCATGTTCTATTCCAAATTCTTTGTCCCTGGGTTTGTTCTTGATATTTTGACTATAATTACCAGTATAGGTATCCCATCCTTATCAGGACATACAAAATAAAATGACAAAACTCCTATGCAACATAAAGCAAAAGTTCAAAACCTGCTGGTAACAAAATGACTTCAGCAACACCAAAAGGCCCAAATTATAGACCCAAATCCGCAATACAAATTTCTAGCCCAAGTTATATAAAGAGACTCTTTCCAAGCTCTAGAGGTAGAACCACTTACAACAGATCATCTGCAGAAGGCATCAAAAACTCTCTCTTTATATTTCCTTGTAATCTTCTGTATTGTTCTCTAATATCCTATAAACATATTCATATTTTTGGATCCAAACCAAAAATCTATATCTCCTGTAATGGTTTTGATTAGTACTTAAAAGTGCATTTTTATCAAGGTTTTATATCATCATTTTGCACTTGAAGTATCAATAACTCCTTAACTAAAGCATGTTTTATAATAACGTATCTAATATATTAAGATACCTTTA
>Ga0325411_1002301_pt1 | contig 21531 bp, 15 predicted proteins | sample PopdelMetagenome_13_FD_206181 | JGI IMG/M metagenome (GOLD analysis project Ga0325411, IMG submission 206181) | Populus deltoides microbial communities from Bellville, Georgia, United States - Xylem-PdIQD-R4 | ecosystem: Host-associated > Plants > Phyllosphere > Stem > Wood/Secondary xylem...
CAAAACGGTGGCAGAAATTGAAAATCGACATGGAAGGTAAAATAATCATTAATTGAGAAAAAGTAAAGAAAAAAGACTAAAAAGAATTCTGGAAATTAAAAAAGAGAGAGAGAGAGAGAGAGAGAGAGAGAAAAGAAAGCAAGAGTGATGGTTATCTAAAAAAGGACTGATCTTGAGAGAAAATTAAGAAGAATTAAAAAAGAATAAGATAGGGAAAATGGGAGAAATGTTAATGTTGCCAGTTAAAACTAATTAGGACCTCTACGAGAAAAGAGTGCGGATTCTGAGGTCGCGGACTTTCAGTATGGGTATCTATACTACCACTTTGGAATAAAACAGGAGAGTGTTAAGGAGAAGGCTTCCAGGAATTAAAGTCTATTTAATTTATGGGTTGACCAGTTGCTGTAGTGGTAGTAGTTTTAAAGGAAGTTTTACTGTATTCGTCGTCACAAAGTACGTGTTTTTTTTTTTTAGTTTTTTTAAATTAAAATTATTTTATAATTTTATAATGATATTAAATTTTATTTTTATTTAATTATCACACTTTTATAATATAAATTTCAGATTTTATGGTTTAATTTAGTTTGATATATTAACCCGATTGACTCAAATTTGTTTTGTTTACTTTTCATTAGGTTATTGTGGTATCATGATCCTAGAATACTGTTTAACGAATTATCATGATTTGACTCGGATTTTTTTTTGTGTATTTTATTTAGTTTATTTTGTTTTTTAATTTTATCATTTAATATTGGATCAATTGAAAATTAAACTGTTTTAATTTATTTTTTATGAAAATATCTTAATCTCACAATTAAGATAACAAGTTTTGATATTTAAACTCTCATTAAATATCATTAGTCAAATATTTGTAAGAATTGTTTTTGAACTAATAAAATTAACCAGGTTATATCTAATAACCCTCGCATATATTTTTTTTACTAAAAAAAAAACATTACTAATATTTTTACTATCATTAAGAATTTTTTAAAAATATATATATATAAATACACGTACTTTAATAAAGATGGTCTACTCATAAAAGTATTGATTTGAGCTTATAAAAATTCGAACCAATAATAAAATCTTAAACGAAGAAAGTTGAAGTTTTAACTACTTTATCACATGATAAATGTTTTCTTTTTATATTTTTTGGTCTTCGGACAACAAAAAAAAGTTTGTTGGGTGTATATTCATAACAGTAAGACTGTCTTATGAGAGTTTTTTTTTTATTATTATCTATTATTGTTAAAAAAGCATATTTTTTTCCTTGATTATCTTAATTATTAATACAAATAATATTATAGATGCTCAAATCTTTTTTTCCTTCAAGGAAGCTGAAGCTGAAGGTGATTCATTTATAATTATTATTCTCAGTACTTTTGGGTCTTAGTTAAGGACATTAATTTTCCCAATTAACAGTCTCATCTTCTTCTTTATGAAGCCGATAGGATCCTACGCGCACATCAGTGAAAAATATGACCAGATTATATATTTCTTTTCTCCTTGGATACTCACTCAAGCCGTCAAGCGAATCAGCTCAAATTAGTATACATAAGAAAAAAATGGTCAAGAAAGTTAAATAACACCAGGTCTTTGAACTTATCCATGGCTTTAGACATCAAAATAGCATCGTGCTCGACATTTTCTGAGACACATTTGCAAGTTCTGAGCTCGCCAGTTTGCTTCGCGTTTGACATGCATGGCTGAAAAGATGAGTTTATGTTTAGATATTTGGGCCATGCTTGTTCCATCTGTCTGATTCACTGTTAGGTCTATCTGCCCCATGAACCAGGGACTGGTAGCTGAAAATTTTGTATGTATATCATTGCAGGCTGGAACTTGGGACCCTGACAGGTTCGCTAATTAAAACTACACCTGTGCTTCCAAACTGGTCATGACAAACCTTATAATTGTCATATGACCTTTGTAAGAAACATTGTTACAGATTGACAAATTCCGTTATTCAAATCAAATGAATGCATAAAGTATTGTCAAACGTCCTGTTGAGATAAAAATGTAAGTGGTTTTGTTTTTTAATTACTTTGGCAGTGCAAAGAAACAGAAGAAATAAGCAAAAAGTGTAGACAGAATGAGAAAGAACAAGAAGAAATATTCAAGATATATGTAAATGAAAAATTCTCCTTTGCTTTTCGACTTTGTTTTTTTTTTTTTTTCCCTCGATAATTATAAAGTGGGCCTCTATACTTCCACAGCAAACAGAGACAATAATAGTCCGAGAAATCAAAATATTCCATAGATGTGGCTATATATATATATAACAGGGCCTGCTCCTTCTTTTAAAGAATACAATAACTTTTATTTGTCGTGAATTATGCTTTTTATCTGTGCATGATTTGGGATTGAATCTCCACATAATTTCGTTCTGTAAATCAGGGAAAGTCTTGCATGAATTATACAGCGTTATTTATACAAATGTTGCACGTTGTTTATGACAAAGTTCTATTATTTTTACTCTACAAGTAATCATCAAGCCATTTTAAGAATAAACATATTATATGTGTTTGCGCGCGTGTTGGGGGCTCTTAAAAACCCATGAATAAAAGAGTTAAAGACACAGTAATAACTAGGAGTAATCATTTTCAATTTGGATTGATTTTTATCAAAAAGAAATAAACAAATCAACCAAACTGGATATTGGAATAAGTAAATGTTCTTGGGAATAAGTAAATGATTGAACAAGAAAACTCAAATTTAGGCCTAAATTAATAAATTGAGGATGGACACTGTCGATTTAATTGTAAAGAGAATAGATTAAATTGAGTTACATGAAGTAGAGCATGGTTGATTAATGAAAGATTTAGAAAGAAATTCAAAATGGGGAATTACACTTGCCTTTATAGGCATATTCGGATAACAATGGAGAAAGGAAGAAACATGATTTGGATTTTATTAACAAATTGATATGTTCTTTATGAGGTAGCTTGTATTGATTTTTTTTTGAAGAAATAATTAAAAGGGAACCTAAGGAAAGTGGTGTGTTATGTTTCAGACTAGATATAAGAAAAAGAGCTTGGGTTAGTTTGTATTAATTGCCATGTAAATTGAGTAGAATTGTGATAGTATGGGTAATAAATAAATAGATAAGATGTTAATTAAAAAGAATGATGAAGCAAGTGTTATGTCTCTATTATTGTTCAAGAGATTAGTTTTGATGCTTCAGGGGTAAATAAAATTGACTTATTTGATTCTTCAAACATGTTTGTTTATGTGGAAAGAGAATAAATAATGTGTAAGTTGTATGCATTGAAAAGAAAATAAGCCCTCGTTGTTTAAGGGAAATTCAGCCTAGTGCTGAAAATGAGGAAAGAATTAGAATGTTTTAATTGTTTGAATACTTATATTAGATTGTGCTAGTTGAAGTAATTAAGATTTGAAAATGGAATAATTCCAATAAAAGTTAGAAAATGCTAGTAAAGGAACGCACACCATACTTCAAGAGAAGATATATGACTCCTCTAAACATCACCCTCACAAAATTGTTTACAGCCACCAAGGAAAAAGACTTTGTTTAATATCTACCTTTTATGGTGTCGCCTCCATACACTCGTACCTCCAAGAAGTTTTGTTTGTTTAACAAGAATAAATGACATGATATGAAAGATTGCTTCACATTATAAAAAAAGATTGAGAGGCTAATAATCAAGTGTTATCTAAAGCAATTTGTCAAAAGGCACGCTCACTTGGAACATGACAGAGAAGAGCCTAGCCAACCTGCCCAAACCTTACCTGAAATCAATGTGATTCTAGGTAGCACTTTAGCTGGGGGGATACTTATAATAGCTAGAGAAGTATAGAAAATATGTCTTCACAACAGCTCGTCAACAGAACCTATAACACGAGCTTATAACTTTTATTTCAGAAGATGGAGAGAGGTGACTTACCCTTATGGGGATGCATTGGTAATTTTCATAGTTCTAGCCAATCATCAAGTCCACAGGGTGTTGGTAGATGATGGGAGCTCAGTTAATATCCTGTCTAGAGATGAGATATTGCAATTATTGCACTTTGACAGTATCCATTCGTGATCAGCTAAAATTGTTATGAATAACCCATTTGGACAGCGTAGGTCGTTTTCCTTAACCAACGTCTTCGAAGCATCTATCTTAACGCAAACTCTTGTGAAGCTAAGCCTTTTACACAACAATGTAGTATGATCAGCATGAAGGGGAACCCCAATAGCACTCGCTACACAACTCAACCCCTTAATAGTCAAATACTCGAGAGGAACATTATACAGCCTAACCCATACCGGAACTCTGGCCAAATCACCTTTCAAAAATTGCATGTTCGGTTGCCAACTTTTAAGCACCAAAGGTCTGTTTGCCATGTGTCATGGGCTCTTTCTAGAACATTTGTGGCGCAATCAACAGAATCAAAAGTTAAAGGGAAGAAACCATTATCCGAAGATAAAACTTCTGATAGACCGTAGAAAGCCCCATATTCTTTTGGCAATAGAATTAACAATAGGATACGGTAATTTCTGACCCATAAAATGACCAACTAGGGTGGATTTCCACAGTTCGCAGCCATCTTCAAGCACATCAAGTGGAGGAGCTACTGTTACACGACCATCAATCATAGCATTTAATAAAGAAAATCTACTCATAAAAGTATTGATTTGAGCTTATAAAAATTCGGACCAATAATAAAATCTTAAACGAAGAAAGTCAAAGTTTTAACTACTTTATCATATGATAAATGTTTTCTTTCCACATTTCTTGGTCTTCGGACAACAGAAGAAAGTTTGTTGGGTGTATGCTCATAACAGTAAGACTGTCCTATGAGAGTCCTTTCTTTTCTTTATTTTTCTTTCTTTTTTTATTGTTATCTGTTATTGTTAAAAAAACATATTTTTTCCCTTGATTATCTATTAATACAAATAATATTATAGATGTTCAAATCCATTTTTTCCTTCAACGAAGCTGAAGCTGAAGGTGATTCATTTATAATTATTATTCTCACTTTTGGGTCTTAGTTAAGGACATTAATATATATGTGCGCATAAGCACATGGATAAACATTTTACGGATAAACATTAAGTAATCATCAAGCATTTTACGTGTGTGTGTGTGTGCATGTAAGCACATGGGCGCTCTCTTAGAAACCCATGATTAAAAAATTTAAAAATATAGTAATAACCCAACATATATATGGATCTAGAGAGATATTAGACCTAATATTTTTGGATTCAGTTATATGTTGAGCTCAAGTGCATTGAATCTGGTAAGGTACCAGACAAGCATATAAACCCCTGTAAAAAAAAGTAATTGTGTGAGCATCATTGAAAAAATTGATAACGTTACCGTGAAAAGATAAAAAATTTATAAATGAAGTAAATGGTGAAAAGGCCAAATGTATAAATGTTCTTGGGGATTTATTGAGACAATTGATATGATTTATGGAATGATTGAACAAAAAAACTCAAATTTAGGTCTAAACTAATAAATTGAGGATGGACATTGTCGATTTAATTGTAAAGAGAATGAATTAAATTGAGTTGCATAAAGTAGAGCATGTTTGATTAATGAAAGATTAGGAAGAAATTCAAAGGGGGGAATTACACTTGCTTTTATAGGCATATTTGGCTAACAATGAAGAAAGGAAGAAAACATGATTTGGATTTTATTAACAAATTGATATGTTCTTTATGTATAAAATGGTAGCTTGTTTTGACTTTTTGTGAAGAAATAATTAAAAGGAACCTAAGGAAAGTGGTGTGTTATGTTTCGGACTAGATATAAGAAAAAGGTTTGGGTTAGTTTGTATTAATTGCCATGTAAAATGAGTAGAATTATGAGAGCATAGGTAATAAATGAATGGATAAGGTGTTAATTAAAAAAAGAATGATGAAGGAAGTGTTATGTCACCATTGTTCAAGGGATTAGTCTTGATAAGCTTTAAGGGTAAATGAAATTGACTTAATTGATTCTTTAAACATGTTTTTTTATGTGGAAAAAGAATAAATAATGTGTAAGTTGTGTGTATTGAAAAGAAAATAAGTCTTTCTTGTTCAAGGAAAATTCGGCCTAGGGTTGAAAATGAAGAAAGAAATAGAATGTTTTCAGTTTTTAACTATTTGGATACTTATATTAGATTGTGCTAGTTGAAGTAATTGAGATTTGAAAATAGATAAATTCCAATAAAGGTTACAAAAGGCTAGTAAATAAACGCATATAATATTCCGAAAAGAGATATACCTAAACACCACCCCCACAGAATTTTTTGCAACCACTAAGTGAAAAGACTTTGTTTAATATCTACCTTCTATGGTGTCGCCTCCACACACACGTATCTCCAAGAAGTTTTGTTTGTTTAACAAGGATAAATGACATGATACAAAAGATTGCTTCACATTATAAAAAGAGATTGAGATGTTAATAGCCAAGTGTTATCTAAAGCAATTTATCAAAAGGTATATCCACTTGGAACGTGACAGAGAAGAGCCTAGCCAACCTGTTTAAGCCCTACCTGAAATCAATGTGATTCTAGATGGCACTTTAGCTGGGGGGATACTTATAATGGCAAGAGGAAGTATAGAAAATATGTCTTCACAACAGCTCATCATCAACAGAACCTATGATACGAGCCTTTAACTTTTACTTTAGAAAATGGAGAGAGGGTGACTTACCCCATGAGGATGCATTGGTAATTTCTATAGTTCTAACCAATCATCAAGTCCACAGGGTGTTGGTAGATGATGAGAGCTTAGTTAATATCTTATATAAAAAGAAGATGTCCAATACAAGGATAGATCCCTCAAGGATGACTCATGTAAAAAAAACTATTTAAATGAGATTAAACAGTCAAGAGTGCCAAGACAAGGTGTCTTAGAGATTCCAATCACAATAGACACTTACCTTAAGTGTTTTACTTTTTAGCAAACCTTTATGGTAGTAGATATGGCTCTGACCTATAACACCATAATAAGAAGACATCTCTTACATAAGATTAATGCAGTAATAAACACATAATAGTTTTTCTGAAAATTCCTTACTCAGAAGGGGATTGTTATCGTGAAAGAAAATCAAGGAGCCCCAAGACATTATGTGTCTGTATGTTTGAAAAGCAAGAGGTCTTTGCCCTTGGACCATAAGGGTTCTTGAAGAAAAAGGTGGAGGTCAGAAATGAGGCCACAAAGTAGTTGAAAGAAATGTATTTAGGACAAGATAAGGGGTTGTCACCAAGATAGGCCTCACCTTGGAATCATCCCAATAACTATTACTAACAGATTTTCTCTTCACCTATAAGACTAATTTTGCTTTCAACACTTTAGCTATGTCAGGGATCAGCCTAGAGATATATGTTCACAAACTTCAAGTAAATCCAATTTTCCTTTATATTCGATAGAAGATGAAAAAATTTGGGTAGGAAGACAACGAGCAATAACTGTAGAAATGGATAAATTATTAGTTGTTAGGTTCATTCGTGAGGTTATATATCCAGATTGGTTAGGTAATGTGGTAATGATAAAGAAGAGCACCGGAAAATAAAAAATGTGTGTGGACTTCACTGCTTTGAACAAGACATGTCTAAAGAATAGTTTTTCTCTCTCAAAGATTGATAAATTGGTGGACTCTACAGTTGTCCTTGAATTCTTAAGCTCTTTGGATGTTATTTAAAGGTACCATCAAATCCCTATGTATCTAGAAGATGAGGAGAAGACTTCTTTCATTACAGAAGGATGAATTTTTTGTTACAAGGCAATGTCATTTGGCTTGAAAAACACAAGGTCTACTTACCAATAAATGGTTAAGAAAGTGTTCAAACACCAAATTAGGACAAACATAAAAGCTTATGTGGATCAAATGTTGGTGAAAAACATGACTTTTGAACAACATTTAAAGGATCTAGAAAATGTTTTTTTTTTGTTTTGAGCAAATGTTATATGAAGTTAAATCTTTTCAAGTGTGTATTTGTCATCAAAATGGAAAAAGTTTTAGGTTTCCTAGTAGGCTGCAATGGAATAGAACCCAATCCTGAGAAGATTCAAGCAATACTGGATATGACTCCTCCTTAAAAGTTCAATGATGTTAATGCCTCACTGGTAGACTAACCTCCCCTAACAGATTCGTATTCAAGTTGAAAGAACGCAACTACCATTCTTCATGATTTTGAAGATATGACAAACTTTAAATGAACACCAAAATGCAGAAAGCTTTTGAAGAGGTCAAAACTTATCTCATATCTCTTAAGATATTGTCACATCCAAAAGAAATTGAGAGTCTATTCCTCTATCTTGGTGTTTTTAACTAGGTAGTCAATGTCGTGTTAGTAAAAAAAGAAGATGCCATACAATGTCTGGTCTACTATTCTAGCCAAACTTTTCATGATGTTGAAACAAGATACTTGAAAGTGAAAAATATAGCCTTATCTCTAGTGAAAACCTCTAGAAAGTTAAAATTGTACCTCCAAGCTCATTAAGTTATAATATTAACAGATTAGCTTCTATGATAAATTCTCCACAAGGTATACATGTTTGGATAGCCAATAAGATGAGAAATTGAGTTAGAAGAATATGAACTTTTGTATTAACCAAGACCAGCTATTAAAGGGTAAGCCTTAACAAACTTTATAGCAGAATACTCTTTTTAGAATGATCTCCAGGATAGGTTTATTCCAATAGTTGAACATCAGATCCTCTTAGAAAAAGCTTTGATCCCCTCATAGTCAATACAATTGATCCCACATTGAGAATTATGTGTTGATAGATCTTTCAGTTCTGAAAGAAGTACTTGTGAGCCCTCATAGGCAAGTCTTTGAATATGGAATTCAATTTAAATTTTTAGCCACCAACAACATATCAGAGTATGAAGCTTTCTTAGCAGGATTGGGCCTGGCAAAAACCTTTGAAGCTTTCCCTCTCCGAGTCCATAGTGACTCCTAACTAATAATTGAATAGTGCCAAATGATATTTAAAATTAGAGACCCTACTTTAACAAAATACTTGTTAAAAGTCCAAGAGCAACTCTCTAGGATAGATAAAGGCAAAGAAATTCTAAATGATCGTATTTCAAAAGAAAAGAATGGAAAGGTAGATTTCTTGTTCAAAAGTCACTGACTTTATCATCAAAATAAATTATATAAAATATAAGCTCCCTTTCGTGATTAAAGATTATTTATAACAAATTTTAGTCCTTGATTTTTGAAACAACGGCAAAGGACAAAACTAAACTTGTATTGATATCTTTTATGCATAGAAAAAACACAAAATTGTATTTCTTATTTCAAGTTTGATTTTAATTTGTCCCGTTTGCATCCATAGCATAGTCTTTTCTAATCAACCTTATTGCAATTTAATCTTGTTCATTCAATGCTATCTGCTGATAAAACACCTCCTGATATCCTACTGTATACTAAAATGTACAGGGGGAACATGTTAAGATCTGCTTATTCATCAGTTGGCATTTTTTTCTATTGGGAATATGAATAATTAAAAATTGAACATTAATAAAATAATAAACTCACACACACACTCGGCAATGAAAAATGCAAATATAAGTTACCATCAGAACTTTTGTATTGGCCGGGAAGCATATTCTCGTGAAAATCTTGAATGCAAGCTGGGAGATGGTGAAACGTCCAAGTCGTGTAGCAAACACCAAGACATTCTTTTCGTTACTAGCAAGGACGGAATCAAACATGGAATCTCAAGTGCATGAAAACAGTCCATGAATTGTAGCCGCATAAATCAACCATTAAAATCAAGCTACCTATATTTTAATTTTTACTTTGGAATATGTGACCTTGGAGAAGATCCATTTTGTTGTATTTTATTTTGCCAGATGCCAATGGATCGAGTCATCCCTTTCTTTGTGAGGAGGTAGGTTTGTTTTTTAAGTTTATAATTTCGTTTTTGAATCTAAAAGGAGGCTATGGATTTAGATGTAGATCATGAGTCGTCTATAAAATTTGATTAAAAAAGGAACTGCTCTCTGTGTGTGAAAGCTTACTCAAGAATACCCTTGTCATTAACCAAAAAAATCTTGAATCTGTACAAATTGGCATGTAAGAGAAAGAAGCATCAGTTAAAGATTGTTCCAGACACATTTTGATTCGGTGGCTAGGACAATCCGCCAGCCTTCTGTTTTATAAGCCTAATTACCAAGAAAATGAACAGCATAAAACCTTACTCTCTTGTCCACTCCTAAGGTCACTGGCTATATAATAATTATATGCATCCATGTTCATAACACAATCACTTAAAGTGGGAGACACAGATTTATTGCACAACCAAATTCTAATGACAAACAGAAACACTTCATGCTTCTGTTCTCTTTCCTTATTGCTGGCCACTCTGGCCTTTCACTTGGCTGATGCTGCTGTACCAGCCATATTTGTATTTGGTGACTCAACTGTTGATGTTGGTACAAATAATTTCATACCCGAGTGCCGAGGAAAGGCGAACTTCCGGTACTATGGGATTGATTATCCCGGTTCGGTGCCTACCGGAAGGTTCAGCAACGGCTATAATTCTGCTGACAGTATCGGTATGGATCGACTATTTGTAACTATTAAACAAAATTTGCTACTCTTTCAAAAAAAAAAAAGAAGAAAGTGGTACTCGATAGCACAGATAGTTTAGCAATTTTCTGAAATGCTAGCAATTCTTTCTTTCATAAAATAACGAGAACTTTTTTATCATTTCAGAACTTCATTTATTGTGACATAGAATTTATAGCTAATGATCAATGTTTGCTTGGACAGCTAAGCTCTTTGGTTTTAAGAAGAGCCCGCAATCCTTTTTTTATCTTCTCAATCAAACATCGAGTTTCAAGCACAACATACGCTGTGGTGTCAATTTTGCATCAGGAGGCTCAGGGATTATCGACACCACCGGATTCCAATTATTTGTAAGCCTTAATTTCTGTCATTGAAAAAATGTTACATTTGTGTCATCTTATTTAGTTTGTTTCTAAATTTACATCATAGGGCAGTAACTAATGAACTTCATTTTATAATAACTTTGCAGACGAAGGTCGTGCCGATGAGAGAGCAGATTCAACAATTTTCAACAGTTTGTGGAAATCTCACGGAAATGTTGGGTACAGAAGCTGCTGCTGATATGCTATCTAAGTCATTGTTTCTCATCAGTGTTGGAGGCAATGACCTCTTTGAATATCAGCTAAATATGTCTCAGAATGACCCTAATCTGCCTGAGGCGCAAGAGCTGCTACGCATTCTATCATCAACATATCAAATTCATCTACGGGTAAGAAATTGCAGTTCCAGGTGATGCAAAATGTGTCACTAATTATGCCACTATGTTTCCAAAACCGTCGGCAATCATTCCACTTACTGATGCTTTTGACAGGCATTAACGGCAAATATGAAGATGATTTTATTCAAGCCTTGATTCTAAATCTATCTCTAACTCCCTTAAATTGTTTTCTAAATATTAGAAGAAAAAAATTGGTTATATCAATTTGGCATATATTGTGGCAGAGTTTGTACGACTTGGGGGCTCGGAAATTCGGCATTGTAGGCATCGCACCAATCGGATGCTGTCCGCTAGAGCGTGCTCATGGAACTGGTGAATGCAACAAGGAAATGAATGATTTGGCTCAAGCATTCTTCAATGCCACTGAGGTCCTCTTACTAAATCTATCCTCTCAAGTTCAAGACATGAAGTACTCTCTTGGAAATCTTTATGAGATAGCTTATGAGGTCCTTCATAACCCACGATCCGTCGGTAAGTATTTCATTCTAACAAAGAATTTTATCAAAAATGCTCGAAGCACTACAAGAAATCACGTCTAAGTTGACAAGTAGAGCTGACAACCTTCAAGTTTTTGTCATTTTTAGCTCTAAGACAATAAAATACGATAATTTTGTCACATTAAAAATTATAGTATTATCTTAATTTAATCATCCTGATTTCTCAGGTTTCAAGGAGGCGCAAACAGCATGCTGTGGGAATGGAAGCTACAATGCCGAATCCCCATGTAATCGAGATGCAAAGCTTTGTCCGCATCGTCGAGAGTACGTATTCTGGGATGCAATTCACCCAACTGAGCGAGCAGCCAAATTAGCAGCTCGAGCCCTCTTTGGTGGAGGAGCAAAATATGCAACACCTGTGAATTTTAGTCAGTTGATAGGGGATTAATATCCTGATACAACTAATTAATAAAATGCAAGAATATGAGTTGTATCAATGATGTAGAAGATCGATGATCCTTCGCCAAATCCGGAATGTTAATAATCCCCACTTTAATTATCCTATTTCAATAAAGAACTGTTACTTTCTATACTTTTAGATCATTGAACTCTTTATTTTTTTAAAATAAAACGAAAGAAATATGTCATAATTAACAAATATTTAGGAGAAGATTTAGCAGCAATCATGTGTCGCAATTACGTATATTTATGGCGATTTTCTATAATATCTATAGAATAAACAAGTCAAATGACATCATCCTCAAAAAGGAAGGAAAAAAAAAACAAGATGAGAAGAGAAGGTCTAATGGCTCATTTAATATGTTAATTTTTTTTTATTTTTTAATTAAAACCTCATTTAATATGTTAATTTTTTTTTTTTTTATTTCTCATCTATTTGTCCTTCGCATTTGGAACAACACAGAATGTGGGTTTGAGAACCAAGTTCTTTAATTTGTTTGTCGAGGATATTTTATTTTTTATTTTTTATTTTATTGTCTTTGTTTGTCGTGGATAGTTTGATTTTTTTCCTAGCTAGAACACCTTCCGATCGAAGCTTGGCTTAGGTGAGAGAAGCATGACATAGGTGATTATAGATAAATTCCCAGAGGCTGATGATTTGTTTAAGAATTTATTCCCGATGAATTTAGAATCTAGGAGGAGGTGTTTGAGGGTGAGGGTAGTGAATAATTTTTAAAAAAAAATTATTTAAAAATATATTAATTTTACTTGATTAATATTAATTATAGATAAATTTATGACCTTGATCTGAGTGATATAATATTATAGATAAATTAATTTCTTGATTTCTTTTTTTACTTTTCTTATTTCAATAAGAAATATTCAACAACCTTCTAAAACTGAAACTTCTAATATGAGATTTCAATTGGTTTACATAAAAATAACTAGCGACAACTGTATGCTAAGCAATTGTCATCTAAGTTTTTAGTTAATTTTTTTATATTTATTTTTTCCTTTTCAACTTTATATTTTCTATATGTTTCTCTGCAAATTTGATAAAAAAAAAAAGTTTAATAAATAGAAAAATATTTTTGGTTAATTCAACCCATGTATCTCACACCAACCCATGTACACACACTAGATTTACACTGTATAATAGACTCGCGTTGCGATACGGGTCGGGTCAATTTTTCTTGAATATAAAAAAATATTCAGATATTGCTAATATTTTTTTAGTGAAAAAATTTAAACCGTGTAGGGGTTGACTTGATATGACCCAATTAACTTTGCGGGTACAAAAGCAACTCGGACGACACGTAAAAATATAGTTTAACTAAACAAAAAATTAAAATAATATTATTTTAATATTAAGATAACAATATATTGAATTGACTTGGATCATGAGACCGAGATAACCTCATACAAAAAAAATATTTTTTAAAAAAATTCATTCAATCTTGATTAACTTGTCAAATTTACGACTCTGATCATGAAATTGAGATAACCTCATAAAGAGAATAAAAAAAATTATAAAGCTTAATTCTTAATTGATCCTATTGGATAAAATGTTGAATCATGAAATTTATAAAAACATTAATTAAAAAAATAACACAAAAAATAAGTCAAGTCAATACGAGTTAACTCATTAAGCACTATTTTCATGTCATGATGTCAGTATAACTTCATAAAAATCAAACCAAAATAAATCATGAAGTTTAATTTTCAATCAAACACAATATTAAATGATGAAATTGAAAAAAAATTAATAAAAAAAAGAAAAATGAATCAATCAAATTAACCAAATAAAAAAACAAATACAATTTTGAATTACATGAAATCGAGATAACTTCTTAAAAAGAAAATAAATAAAAAAATGACATGATTTAACTGGAGTTAAAATACCAAAACCTGCAGCCTTGATCATGAGACCAAGATATCCCCATAGAAAACAAATCAAAATAAATTATAAAGCTGAATTCCTAACCGACCCAATATTAAATGATAAAATTGAAAAATAAAATTTAATTTTAAAAAACACAAAAAACAATCCGAGTTAACTCAGGTTAACCTATTAATCACTATTATCCGATTATTAGACTGAAATAACTTAGTAAAAAGTAAATAAAATAAATTATAAAATCTAATTCTTAATTAATCTAATATTAAAGAATGAAATCCCGACAAAAAAGTTGAATAAGAAAAAAAACCCTTAAATAACCAGGTTAATCGGCCAAATTCACAATCCTTACCAATAAAATATAAATTTAAAATTAAAAAATAAAAACAACATTGATGGAAAAAGAAAAACAAATGTTTTCTTGCATTAATAGTTTTGGAAATCAATTTCGAATTGGGATTATGTTTTCGTCTTCTCTTTCATAAAGTAGCATCTTGAATCCATTCCTACAGCTACACGCGTATGGATACATTAAGAAATAGGGAGTCTCCTGGAATTGGTGAGTCTCTTGGAAATCCACTTATCTTTTTTTTTTTTTTTTTTTTTTTTTGCCCCTTAAATTGGTCAGTCTCTTGGAATCAGTCAAGCATAGATTATTCACATTAAGATTAAAGCATTGGTGGAAATCTTTTTCTAATTTCATAGAAATACGTGGACCAATAAAAATAAATAATTTCTCGTGAATTTAAACAGTATATCGACAAAGACATCAACCCTGTTACTACATGCCATGAGCTTTCTGTCCAAATCCAATGACCGGTCAACGAAGCCCAACTTTCCACATGCATGCAGGTCAAGCCGTCTTGGATGACCGGCAATAACTTAACATAGACTCTTAAAGGAATCAATATGCCTGGATCAGACAGAAGTCACTCCTTATCTTTACTCTCTTAATAAAATTTCTGGGAAAGGAAGATGGAGGTTGATGATGGTAGTAATCATAGCTGGGCTGATCTTCCAGAAGAATTACTGGAAATTATTAGAAAACGCCTTGATTCTCGTATCGATGTGTACCGATTTCGTGCGGTTTGCACGTCATGGAGATCATCAATCTCTCTTTTCTACAAGCAGTCTCCTCGTGTGCCCCTTAAGCTCCCTAAACCAATCCGGGCACACGCCTATTTGTCTCAAGTCACAATCTGCCGTGTCGAACTTGTTGATGATAGTGAGGATTCAAGCTCTTCGAGCTCTATGGCCTGGTTGACTAAAGTTGAGGAGTCAACCTATGGAGATATCCAGCTTTTAGTTCCAGTCTCAAACCGCCAATTGAGGACTAATTCTCCAGGCATGATGCCAAAGATGTTGAACTTGTTGCACTTTCGCTTAGTAGAAATAACTAAAGCATGTAGCCTTAAACTTGCTAGTGGTAGTCCTCATGGGATCAATAAAGTTGTGTTGCTTCCATCTTCTACTAATAGGAACACTAATGAGTATGGTGTTCTAGCAATCTTCCATGAAGGAAAATTGGGTTACTGGAGGTTCAATGAGAAGGAATGGAAGTTTATAGATGAAACAAATTATCACTATGATGATATTATTGTTTACAGGGGACAAGCATATGTTGTTGATAGATTGGGGACTATTTATTGGATTGATTCATCTTTGAATTTGATTCAATATTCGCCTCCGCTATATGGCTGTGGTAGCCAGAAGAGTTTGGTTGAGTCAGATGGTGATTTTTATGTTGTTGATAGGTTCTTCGACGGAGAAAGGAGAACTTGGAATGATGAACTTCACAGTGATGTCGCGTATCCATTTAGGTATCTCCCAATTTGTCAAGCTAAGACGGTCAGTATTAAAGTGTATAAGCTTGATGAAGAGTGGGGTACTTGGGTGAATATAAGCTCGTTAGGGGATAAGGTTTTTGTCTTGGGTAATGAATGCAGTTTCTCTGTTTCAGCTAAAGAGTTTTCTGGGCGTGAAGGTAATTGTATATACTTCATAGATCCTCTCGATGCTAGTCGCCAAGGGGAGTTGAGTGGCCGCGATGCTCGTGTATGTGATTTAAGTAGTGGTAGAATTAGCAAAGTAGCAAATTTTCCTGGCCATTCTTGCATGTTATGGCCACCTCCAAATTTCTATTGTTGAATCAAGAGGATATGGAGAGCAAAAGTAACCCCAGTAAGGATATAACTTACAGGATCGATGTTTTACTTTTGGAAACATTACAGGTAAACTGTGTTTTTACAATCCATGCACGTACTTGTACCATTTAAATTTTATTAAACATGGTGTTAATGTTGTTAAAGTTGTTAGTGCTTTTTAGTCATTAGATTTTGGATCTGTTAATGATTATTTGTTTTACCTATTCTTTAACCATGTTATTAGGATTAGTGGGTTGCAATCTCTTATGATTTAATTTTTTAAAAGGCTACTTAAAGTCAACCTAGTTGTTTAATTCAATAAGATCATTCTCTAATCTCTTTGGAAGATTACATGATTTTTTAGTTCTTTACTGGCATGCTTGCCCGTGCTGCTCTGCGGGCTTCTCGTAACCTAGTTTATGTAGCCAAAGAATGCGACCATCGTTGGCACTGAAATCTGATTTCTTTAATCTCCTGTGAAGATTTACCGAGGAATGTTTAAATTATTGTAAAAGCGAAGTTATAGAATGATTGACCTTCAATCAAAAACTTGGTGAATCTTCTTGATCAATTACTATATCCACCATTGACTTCTACATGTAAGTACTCTAAAAGCAGCATGATGGTTAACAAATTTGAACTAAAATACTTTAGCAGCAAAGCAGTGGAAGAACTTAAAAATGCAAAAGCAACCTTCTAGTGCATGAACAATATATGAATAGTCATGCTGTGGAAGAACATGCGTTGAAGGTTACTTATGAAGATCAATCAAGAGGAAGAGGATGAGGTCGTGGTGGATTTAGAGAAAAAGAAAGAGGTAGAGAAGGATTTGACAAGTCTATCATTTAGTGCTTCAACTGCTACAAACAGGGACATTTTTATGTGATGGTCTGAAATCAGCCATCATCCATTATAGAAATGGTGCAAGTTATGTCTAGGAGAGCGAGAAAGAAAATATGTAAAAGAAATGCTTTGAAATGGAGATATTTGTAATGGGAGGTATATTTGTCCTGACACAACATAAAAATTGAAGCATAAACATTCTTCGAAATGGGAGGTTTATATGTTATGCAGAGGAAATGGCAGACAAAAAGTTTATCTAAAGCATAAATCTAATTGTTAGTGATGGCTTAGAAAAATAGATGAGTGTAACCTGTTGCAACAAAAACTATTACGAATACAGAAGGATCCACGAGATTCTCCTCGAACCTTTTATCAAAACTAAAACTCAATCCCATGATTCCAGGCAATCCCCTGATTATAGACAATAGCTATAGATGGATATGTTGACTTTGTATGTAAATTCTCTTGCTGTAATATTGCTCTGTAAATTTTAAAAATGAGACACGGACGGCCATAAAACCTTACGGTGGTTTTTGAAACTTTATCATGGTATCAGAGCGAGCACCTTTAAGGATTCACCTTCGTCGATTCAAATGACCTCTGAATCTTTGTCCCCTACCCTATGATGCGATCATCACCCTGTCTTTCAATCCCATGATCCACCTCTTGACCAACAAGTTATCTTCTTCAACTTTCTCCTCTAGCGTGTTAAAAAACCATCTCAACTCCATAACTTAAGCTATTAGGTGAGGTCCCAGAATATGATTTATATTATTCTTTAACATATCCTTTCAAGTGAAAGCCCTTAATTTTTTATCAAATAAATGGGAATAGTGAGATTTAAACTCCAGATCACTTGGTCATCAAGATTCTAATACCATGTCAAAGAACTATCTCAACCCAATAGCTTAAACTATTAGGTGAGGTCTCAGGATATGATTTAGTGATGCTCTTTCACTTATTTGTCTCTCTGAAATTTTAGGTTGATGATTTTAGCATGACTGCTTTCACCATTAATCAGTTGCCCACGCCTACGCATGATGGCTTGTCTCCTTTTGAGCTTCTGGAAGGTAAGACTTCCATTTATTTCAATTTTCATCCTTTGGTGGCCTTGTATTTTCATACTTGCACGCTTATACTCCTCACAAATTAGCCCCTCGCAGTTGTCCATGTGTTTTTCTTGGCTGTAGTATGTCTCGTAATGGCTTTCGTTGTCTTCATCGTTCCACTAATCACACGTCTTTATTTCAAGGAATGCTATTTTTTTATGAACTTAATTACTCTTTTAAGGGAACTCCTTGCTCTGGGCCCTTGCCTAACTCATTTCTTGACCCTACTACAATCCTAGTGGCTGAATCACCAACTCACTCCGGTCCCATACCACAGTCGTGTCTTGTTTTGTGCCTCTTCCTATTTCGCGTGCCCCTGATGCCGAGCCTGCTCTCCCTTCGGTGCATGAGCCTTCGCATGCCTCGACTCTTATGCCCACTGGCCCAGATCCAGTCACCAACGTAGCCTCCTCTACAGCCTCGGGCCGTCCTCCTCTAATTGACCTCGTCCAATTCAGACTCAGGCAAAATCAGGAATCTTCAAGCCTGCCCTCCGATCCTATTCCTCCCTCCAGCTTGTTCCCCTCTTTTCTCCCCATGCGCGAGCCCAAAGGCTTCAGGTATGCAGCCGAACATCACGGTTGGATTGCTGGATGAAGAAATTCAGGCCTTTCATAAGACTCACAGATGTGATCTGGTACCTAAACAGCCCAATACAAATGTTATGGGCTTCAAATGGGTTTTTTTCATCAAATATCAATTTGATGGCAGGATTGTTTTGATTTTTTTATTCTATTTAATTTGAGTTTTAGGCTGATTATAATGCATTTTATTGTTAGAAATAAGGATAAGACTTTTTTTCGTGTATTTTAGATGAGTAATGTTGAAATCTAAGTTTTTAGAATTCAAAAACCTAAATCCTGATTTGTCAATTACCGAAGATATTTTTTATATTTAAAAAATAACAAGTGAACAACATGTTGTTTATCCAAATAAATGATACGTTGTCGATCAAATTTATATAAAAAAACAATGAAACGAACCGTTCAATTAAAAAAATAAAAACTAGACATGTGGGTCTAAGTTACTATACTCTAATGTGCATGTCTAGCCAATGCACTCCTAGCCCTTCATTTGTTTTATCCCATTATTTTTTTTTCATGTTTTTTAATTGAATTTTTGTAAATAAATATATTTAAATGACATTTAAATAATTACCTAATCATGTTATAAGTTTTAAATGATATTATTATATTTCATTGTATTATTAACGAATAGTTATATATGAGGCTAATATGCATAATTTTATAAATACGTATAGTTTTTGAAATTTTTATTGTTAACTTTTCTATGTTTTTTATCAACATTATTATTTTTATATTCTTAATATATTGACATTGAAACTATTAATGCATTATTTTATTTTAATAAACTTGCTTTTAAGATTACGATAAGCTTTTATTTCAAAAATATAACTTTTGATTAAAAAAAAATATTTTATCAAATAAAAAAAAGAAATGCATTAATAGAGGAAAGAGATTTGATTAAAGAGATGTTGTTTTTAGACTTAATTCAAATTGTTAGAATTTTTTTATCTTGATTTTAATTGTTTATAGTTTCTATGCAATAAATAACATAGTTAAAGGAAGATATATTTTATTTTAAGAAAAAAAAAACAGAGAATTTATATTATGGATGGACTCATCTCGAATATGAATTCAACTCCGGTAGAAGTGCTTTTTAAATTGAATAGGGCTCATCTCTAATATGAATTCAACTCCGGTGGAAGTGCAGAATCCATGACAGCAAACAACAGTTGAATACATGGTTGCTAATTTAGTTCCCTTTTCCTTTTTAGCCTATGTTGATGACAACGTAATGCTGGACGGTTAGCATGAAATTGTATGGTCAAGCTTTGTTTCACGCCTTCAGCTAAGCTCAAGATCTTTCTTGAAACTTGAGTTATTTCACTTATTTGTGTGCGTTTTGTATTTAAAATCAAGAAATCTGGAAGACTTATTTAAGGATTTGGAAGTTTGATGACTTGTTTAATTTTTAGTTGTTTGATTTATGTACTATATTCTAAACTTTTTTCAAACACTGCTTTCTTCCTAATACCGTACGCAGAAGAAGAAGCAGCCTTTAATCATCATTATCTCCATCAAAGTCAAACCACTCTTCTCAGAAATGACTAGCATTCAATGGGCAGACCTTCCAAAAGAACTGTTAGAAATGATCGGCAAACGCTTAGATTCTCGTGTGGACACACTTCGCTTTCGTGCTGTCTGTACTTCATGGAGATCCTCTGTCTCTTTACCTTCATCGGATCAAGAAATCCCTCCTCTCATCCTCAACCTTCCTGGCCCAATTTCTTATGCTCCGCTTTTCTTTCAGACCACGATCTGCCGCATGGACCATGTACGTAAAGATCCGAACTCTTCTTCGTCATCAAAATCATGGTTGGTTAAAGTTGGAGAGTCAAACTACGGTAAGTTAAAGCTTTTCAACCCGCTTACAAATCAAGAAATCAAGTATTCTCCTATAGCTTTGAACTTACTTGAATTCAAGTTTGTGGAGTTAAGTAAAGCTTTTTTACTTAAATCGCCTCATGGGTTTTCTGTTGATGGAATAAATAAAGTTGTTCTGTTTCGTGTCTCTGCAAATTCTAGTGATGAAAATGAGTTTGGGATTTTGGCTATTTTTCATGAAGTAGAGCTGGCTTATTGGAAATATGGGGCTGAGAGTTGGATTACATTGGGTGGTGATGAGAATGTTCAATATGATGATATTACTGTGTGCAACGAGCGGGTTTATGTTGTTGATAGATGTGGGACGGTTTCTTGGATTAGTCCGGTGTTGAATGTGACTCAATATTACCCTTCGCTGTATTGCTTTGGCGGGCAGAAGGATTTGGTGGAGTGTTGTGGAGATCTTTATGTTGTTGATAGGTATCTTGATGGAGAAAGAAGAAGATGGGTAGGTATTGATGGTCTGATGGATAGCGATGATGAAATTCTACCTAATGTGGGATTCACCCCGACACGTGCTCCTAAGGCGATCGATTTTAGAGTTTATAAAATGGATGAAGATTGGGGTAAATGGATTGAAGTCAAATCTTTAGATGACAAGGTCTTCGTTTTGGGGATGGATTGTTCCTTCTCAGTTTCGTGTAAAGAGTTTAATGGAGTTAAAGGGAATTGCATTTACTACATGGATGGTGATGATTACGTGGGTAGTGGACTAAGTGGTGGGAGCATTCATGTGTTTCAATTAGAAGATCGTAGCATTCACAAACTTGCAGTGATTCCCGAGTTCTCTGAGATATTCTGGCCTCCAAGCAATGTGTCCTCTGTGTAAATCAATCCGGGCCTGGATGCTTCGTGTATGCATGATTATGCTATGATTTTGTTAGTTATCTGATTTACCCAAATAAGATGCGTGTTTTAGCATCATTTTAATA
>Ga0325411_1002302_pt1 | contig 21527 bp, 19 predicted proteins | sample PopdelMetagenome_13_FD_206181 | JGI IMG/M metagenome (GOLD analysis project Ga0325411, IMG submission 206181) | Populus deltoides microbial communities from Bellville, Georgia, United States - Xylem-PdIQD-R4 | ecosystem: Host-associated > Plants > Phyllosphere > Stem > Wood/Secondary xylem...
ACTTAAACTTTCTTATACCACCACCACTACATTCTGTCCTAAGATAACAAGTGAATCCCATCAACCACATTAATGGCGATGGCTCCATTACGTTAATGGCCAAGATAGCTACTTAAATCAATGCTTGATTTGATCTTCGTCAAGACTTTTTCATTGATTGATTAAATCCACAAACTTAAGGTAGATTAGATAGATTGCAATAACTCTCCTATTTCTCGAAATCCTCTCCACCACACATCATCTCATCTCAGACATGGCTGCAACTGCATTAATTATTGATCAAGCAGGCATTCACTACGAGCAGGAAACTATACACATTATAGTGGCCCATTGTGTTATTAGCTAGCACATCTACAGTTAAAATAACTGGCTGTCAAGAGTTTGGAAGAACCAGAAAGGAATATACACCACACATGGTGGCAAACTTCTTGTACACGGCTGTCGATAGGTGGCTGCAATACCAGGCAAACGTTCTGACCCAAAATCCAGTGGAAGATCATATAATTAAATATACAGTCGTTTTTCCATGACTGCAATCTCTCAAGTTGTTCACATTAATTAATTCATGCCCAGCATTTTCTTCTTTCTTTTTTTTTAATTGTAGGTGGTCTACCAGCTTTCACGTATTTTAACTAATCTTTCAAGATTTTAAAATTAACAATCAAGTAAATCTATAATAATTCTAAAATTTAAAACATTTAAATTTATAATTTCTAAAAAACAAATTTAAAATCCTGATTAATTAAATTACACTGGCTAGCATTTTCTTGTACTTTGCTCAAGCGTATGCTCCTCCTTGATCTCCCTACTCTCTTGAACACCTTTCCATACATAGTCGGTTCTCTTCTGTCCATTTGTTCTCTTCATACATGACAAAACTCAACATATTGCCTGGTTAAGAACTTGAGGAGAAATCAAGTGAGGGTTAACTATAAAAATATTGTCCCGTACGTTCACACTCACTAACAATAATGTTATCTTTAATCCACGGATTGGAGAAATTTATCACCAATGTTTTCTAAAAATATTAATATTGCTCCTCCGTCCATATATATTTCGTTAAAAAATGGTCCAACATATTCTGTTAAAAGAACATGCTGCACATACCAAAAAAAAAAAAAACATCTACTACGAATTAATCATTTAATAAAAACAAAAATTAAGCGTAATTATTTTCAATTGTTTATATATTCTTTTCCTTTTCAAGAGATTATCTTGTCAAGATCTTCTTTAATTCGGTGAAATTTTTTTATGTGTTACATGTACTCTATATATCAATTTCTTTTTTAACTATTAATTTCAAAGGAATATATATTAAAATTATCAGACAATGTTAAGAGTGAAATTGGTTCAACCAATTGGGAAAGGGTAGCATTATAAACACGCTATATAGTTTAAGGGTATTAATATTGTAGTGAACCCGAAAATTAACAACACCAAGGCTCAACACATGTTTATACGTGGAAAAGTTTTTGATTTACTTGGAACTTTCTTAAATTGTGTTTACTAATTAAAATATTTTTTTCAATTGATGTTTTTTATTTATGAAATTATTAAAACAGATCGAGTTTCCTTATTTTTATCATGTTAATTAAATCTTGAAAACATGCAAATATTAAGGATTTTGTTTTTATTTTGAAAAAAGAAATGATGCTAATTTTATACCGGAAAACCCTTTTCAAAATCTTTTTTTTTTTTTGAATAATTTCATCCGTTGAATTTGATGGACCGAATCATTCAATTATACATGATATTTTTAAGGAAATGTTTTGAAAAATCACAAATTAGATTCAGTAAAGCCGTTTTTCATGGGACTTTAGGGTTTGTTTCTAATCATCCTCTTCCTAGTTTGCTGCTTGGTGACATTTGCGGGGTCGTGTTTGCTCGCAATCGCCCTGGTGCTTGGCTTTTCTGTCTCCTTCATTTCGTAAAAAAAAGAAAAAAAATCGTGAAGAAATAAATTTAGAAGAGATAAATTAAAAGATAATAATTATTAAATAAAAACTTTAGATTTCTGGAAGGAATTAAACACCCCTGGATATTTGGAATGTGACCGAGGCTAGCTCATGTTGAACACAAACTTTCATTTTGGATCTAGCAGGGTGCCAATAGAAGGCTTGTCCAGTTAATGATATATAAGCAAAAACTGAGCTGTGAAGTGTTAATTTGCATTACTGTTTTACAATATTGGTCAAGGAGCCCCGTTGACTTGCCTCTCTAAGTTGATTAACAAATTAAAAACCTAACTTAATAAACGGGTTAACAATTAATCATGGTTCGATAACATTTTCTGTTTTTAGAAAATCAAAAACTATTTTAAGTGTTATTGTTTGTTTTTTTTTTAAGCTGTTTATTTATTTTTAACAGAATGTGTGAAAAAACACTCTTATATATACTTAAATATTTAAGAAATATAAAACTATATTATTAAATAGTAGATGCAATGATGGTGGTGAGGTGATATATATAGTAGTAGTAATATTCATAACACAATATCTTATAAATAAATAAAAATAAAAATAAATCACTTTTTTTGTTTTTAAAAATTTGTTTAAATCTTTTGAGATTGTTTATAGAAAAAAAAAACCGCACTCGTACAAAAAAAAAAATAATTGGTTTTTTTATTGAACCACAATATTTAAATTGAGTACATTAATTTTTTTAGGGAGAAAATACAAACGCGTAGCGGGTTCTATTTTTAGAGCATCAGAGGTCGAAGATTGCGGGAAAGTTTTTGAACAAATTGACCGTACACAAGAAGGCCGTACAACCATTAACAAAAGTGTTGTTGTCCCCTTTCTAACAGCTTCCCTTAACTGAACCCAATTTTCCTGGGAAAATCTTCCTTTTCCTTCATTCTTTCGATCTGGTGATTCTTGATTGAGCTATAGAACAATTTTGTTGCCACCTTTTTCCTGAAAATTCCACTACCTATGAGATAATACATTTTACATGGTCTTTTTCCATTTTGTCTGGTTTTAGAATAGCTTAAATGGTATGTTTTAGATTATCTTTGTTGTTGATGGAGGAAATCTATGGTTTTTGCTGATGTTCTTCCGGGTTGAGTTTGTGGGAATTCTTGGGGATTCAGCCAATTTTCTTCGATTTATCAATAACCTGTAATATGTTCAGGGACTTTGGTTTTTCGGTCTTGGAAGGGGCTATACATTTTCTATTTGTTCCATATTTATCTGGCAAGTCATATCAATTTGCTTCATATTGATGTAATTCAAGTTTATGTTCCGATAACTTTCTTCTTGTTTTTCAGTTCTTGCTTGAGCATAATATTAAATCTCAACACCCCATTTGCAGATATTTCGAATTTTAATTAGTTTCAGAATGGAGCAGTTTAGGCAGATTGGAGAGGTACTCGGAAGTCTGAAGGCATTGATGGTGTTTCGCGACAATATACAAATCAATCCACGACAATGCTGTCTGTTGCTTGATGTATTCAGTTTTGCATATGATTCAATAGCTGAAGAGATGAGACAAAACCTGAAATTTGAAGAGAAGAACGTGAAATGGAGAATTCTTGAACAGCCATTGAGAGAGATTTATAGAATATTCAAAGAAGGAGAAGGTTACATCAAGCAGTGCCTGGAAACCAAGGATTGGTGGGCCAAAGCCATTACCCTCTATCAGAACTCGTATTGCGTTGAGTTTTACATCCATAACTTATTATCATGTATCCCTGTTGTCATTGAATCAATCGAAATTGCTGGAGAATTTTCTGGATTAGATCAGGATGAGATACAGAAGAAGAGACTTGTGTACTCGAACAAATATCAGAAGGAATGGAAAGATCCCCGACTTTTCCAGTGGAAGTTTGCAAAGCAGTATCTTATTTCTCAGGAACTTTGCAATCGGTATAATACAGTATGGAAAGAAGATAGGTGGGTGCTCCTAAACAAAATCCTGGAAAAGAAGATGTCAGGCTCGACAAAGCAAGAGCGGCAACTCACAGATATTCTATTGAAAAACTTGGAAGGATCGGAGCCAGTAAATGGGAAACTCTTACCATGTTCAATCTTAGTACGGTCCAAGGACTATAGTGTAAGGAGACGCCTTGGGAGCGGGAGTCAGTACAAGGAGATACTATGGCTGGGTGAAAGCCTTGCCCTGAGACACTTTTTTGGAGACATTGAGCCCCTATTTCCTGAGATTTCTTCATTGTTATCCCTTTCCCACCCGAATATATTGCAATTCTTTTGTGGGTTCACTGACGAGGAAAAGAAAGAGTGTTTTCTAGTCATGGAACTAATGACTAGGGACCTCTGCAGCTGCATCAGAGAAACCTGTGGTCCAAGAAAGCGCATTCCATTCTCTCTTCCCATTGCGGTTGATCTTATGCTTCAAATTTCCAGAGGAATGGAATATCTCCACTCAAAGGAAATCTACCATGGTAATTTAAACCCTTCTAACATTCTTGTTAAACCAAGATACATCACCTCAGAAGGGTACCTGCACGCTAAGGTTTCGGGTTTCGGGCTCTCTTCAATCAAGAACTTCACTCCAAAAAACTCATCAAACCAGAACGAAACCCTCTCATTCATCTGGTATGCTCCAGAAATTTTGGAAGAGAAAGAACAGACAGGAAGTGAAAAGAATCCTAAATACACAGCAAAAGCTGATGTGTACAGTTTTGGAATGGTTTGCTTTCAACTTTTGACTGGGAAAGTTCCATTTGAGGATAGCCATCTTCAAGGGGACAACATGAGCCGAAACATCCTAGCTGGAGAGAGGCCTCTATTTCCATTTTATTCACCAAAATATGTTACTAACTTGACAAAGAGATGTTGGCATACGGACCCAAATCAACGTCCAAGCTTCTCATCCATATGTAGGATCCTTCGCTATGTAAAACGGTTCCTTATTATGAACCCTGATTATAATAGAGAACCAGAGCCGCCAATGCCAGTGATAGACTACGGAGACATGGAGACGAAGCTTTTAAGGAAATTCCCTTCTTGGGATACAGCAGAATCATCAATGGTAGCACAAATTCCATTTCAAATGTTTGTTTACAGAGTTGTTGAAAAAGAGAAAGCAAGAACAACTCAGAAAGAAACTTCAGAATCAGGGAGCGATAAAGCCTCATTTAGTGGGGATGAAAATTCTGCCATCCTAGATGATCCATGCCCATCCCCTTCCTGCCCATCTCCTACTGAAAGAAGGTTGTCAATAGCTGAAACTATGCCCAGAAGACCTTCAATATCGAAGAGATTGTCAGATGTGAAAACCATCAAACAATCAGGTAACTCTAGCTTCTCAAAATCAGGTCTTTGCTGATTATTTTATGATATATCACTTAATTGTTTATAGACAAGGGTTAAGTTCTGGTTTACTAGCATCCTGTGGTCTGATCATATAGGAACACCAAAAGGACGTTCAAGACCTCCCCAACTGCAGTGCACGCGTAGTTTAAGGACAGGTTCAGAAAGCCAGTTGATGATGATCAGTCCAAGACCCAGAAGAACATCTTCTGGTCATGCATCAGATTCAGAGATCTCCTAGACAGAACATACCGGATCATTGCTTTGTTGGAAGATGAGGCTTAGTATGGCTTTCAAATAATAATAAAAAAAACATATCTGCAGATAAAGCTGAAAAGATGTCTGTCAGCATAACAGCAGTGTAACTTGCACTGACTGCCCCCCTCTTCGTAGACGGCTGGGAGGATGTGACGAGCGACTTAATATAATCCACAACCTCGCCTCCTGTCTCAGGAGATTTAACTTCATGTAATGACTTTCTTGTGATCCTAGTGGCACATCTTATCAGCTGTAATGAGTGAGCTTCCAATCTCATTTAGGAGCAGAATCATCAATAGAAATCTTACTGACGCTCTATTCATTAGTAGTTTACACAAGTTAGATCTCCGTTGGCATAAATGCTTGTTCTCTGAAAATTGATAAATAACTAGAAATAAAGCTGGAAGTAAATCCATGCAGCAGGGTGGTCTCGTTAAGATAAAATTACAGGTACATGCAAAACTTGATAGGCTGAGTATATTATTAGCATGAACATAATTAAATTAATCATACTAGACAATAGTCGTATGAAAAACAGGTTGTTTCTTACATATGCGCGTCACTCGATAAAAGACTGCACACTTGGGCTTATAAATTTACAGTTCCCAGAAGCAATCCATAACAATGAGCCTTTCTCAAATTTCGAGTTTCAATAATTTAACGTCAGTCCAGCAGTCAAATGATTACATGAATATGAACTCCATTAAAATTTCTTACTCAAATTAACCTTCAAAATCAACTTGTTTCAAAGATCTATTTCAATGATTTGAGGACTCGCTTAATCTCTCAGTCGAATAATCTTTTAGTTGGCCTCCGATTTTTAACAGAGTACAGATCAAAACCCTGGTCATGTAACAGCTACATACATTTCTTGCTGAATTCGTCAGGAGTTTTGAACCCATTAAACTCCGCCACAGGCTTAGCTATAAACTAGCAAGATCCGTGCCATTGTTGATTAATGATTGTTTGCGGAGAATATACGAGAAAAAGTCACTTCAGTTGAGAACAGCTCCATTTCCAACTCTTTGACCCATTCACGTTTCAGCTTCCAACTAATACCCCCAGAAGGCACATGGCAGTTTTTGATAATGACATTCAAATAAGAAATGCTCACAAAACAGCAAGTTCCCTGGATGAAAGTAGAACATGCGCACTTTTTCAGCACCTCACACCATCCGTAACACCTTCATATTTCCACTTGAGTTGGCGGCAACAACCATATTCGATTTCCGTCGCCAACACACACTTGAAACAAATTGTCCACTTCCATCAACAATCTCGTTTGCAGAGACAGGATCAACACATCCAAATTTGTGAGAAGTAATTGGCATTGGCAGAGATCTATAATAACAATAAACCTGAGAGAGAAAGACAACTGGTAATGGTTAAGATTTCAGATATCCACTCTTTTCATTATTTTATTTTAGTTCTGCTATATATATATATATATATATAGTGGATGGGGTGGGGAATTTATGAAGAGTTGAAAATATCGACAGAATTCTGGAAAGCAAAGAAAAACGAGAAAGAGTGCAGGATGACATGTACTTCTCCCACAGTTTTCAAAGGAAAGAAATCTTGGAAGTGCTGCAGAACACAGTTTTTCTTATTCAATTATGATTCAATAGATATCTGATGAGTCGTGTGCATAATATGTGATGGATAAAATGCAAACACCCAGTCCATTTCACAAATTTCCTTTGCCTTTCTTCTTCTCATAATTCAATACTTTTGAGGAGGGGCAGATTCGAGCTTAGGACTTCCTCTTTGAAGGAGAGGTGTAGCTACCAGTTAGGCCATGCCTCATCCAGGAACAAGGAACATCTTATTCCAAGCATGCTCTATTTTTAGTGCAGTAAATTTTTAGTACGTAGTATTTCTTCTCTGGGAACTCCGCAAAATCAATCAACACTGGAAAGATGGCTCGCGTATTCCATGGGAGGCAAAATCAGGAAAAAAAGAAAAGCACTGGAGCTATTGAAAGGGGTAATATGTGCAGAGACAATATATCTTGATACAAAAGTATAGAGCCAAATACCCAAACAAAAAAATATAAATTCATTATTGGAACGTTTTGACCAGGAATTTCTTCATTTATGATCACTAGGAATCAGAATGGAACCAAGCTATTAGCATGCTTCATATGAGCACAGCCAACTAAGCAGGATCAATCAAATGTAGGGAAGGCTATGCCAAAGAACAATCCTATGATAAAAAGTATTTTTCAAATTTATGTTTCTGTTTAGATTAAATGGCTTTACCTCGTTGGTTTCTGAACCACATGCTATGTATCCATCCAGTGCAGACAAACCTACAAAATTCTGAATCATAATTTTTAACAGTTAGAACTACACATATTGTAGATGTTCAAACTTATAATACATCAGTACTAGTTATTGCAACCTTTTCGTTAGTGTGACCACCAAAGGTCAAACTGCAAGCACTAGAGGACACGCCAGTAGAGCTAGTTTTGTTGAGATCCCAAAGCTTCAGAGTATTGTCTGTGGATGCAGAAACAAGGGTCTCTGAATCTAAAAATTTCACATAGCTAACAGTTTTTCCATGGCCAGCTAATGTGCACCAAGGGATCTTAGTATGCCGAAGATCATAGCAGTAGACCTTATAGTCAGCAGATCCAAAAGCCAATAAATTAGTAGAGGAGGGAGAGAACTGAACACAGCAGACGTTGGCAGGGTTCCCAATGGTACCAATAGAACTTCTCTGCAAAATACTTATAGTCAAATTTTTCTGACAGCTTTATAAATGAACATAATCCAAACTTCAATGCAAGAACATGAGGTGGTTAGAATCAGGAAAGACTGAACAAATCTGAATGCCTGGATTTGATGCCCCAGTCAGCAAAAAGTCAATTGGATAAGCATATAAGTTATGAAAGAATTATCAAACTAACAATCCAGCCTGTAAGTTTGACCAAGAAAATCTCCCCTGTTGATTCACCAAATTGATGGTTCAGACAGAAAACATTCCTCTAGACACATGCATTGAGACAGAAAACAACTACTACTTTCTACTCCCCCATATGTGAACGTGTGGGGGTGCACATGGAAAGCTATGAGAAAATAGCTATGCAAGCTGGTGCCATGAAATCGATGATGCAATAGGGCCAGACATTGAATGATAGAGGAGAAAACATGCCTCATTAATTCTCCATAATTTCACAGAACAGTCATCACTTCCACTCGCAAACATCATAGGATCAGCCAGAGAGAAGTCTACAGACCAAGCCCTCTTTTGGTGCTCTGTGTATTGGGAGAATATTCGACCACTGCCTGCATCCCACATCTGAAACCATCCATGCAATTTCACATAATGCCATAAACAATTTATAAAGGGAAAAGATGATGAGCACAAAAATACGAACCATGGTAACTTGCATAGCATCCCCAGATGAATACAGTAATTTAAAGGTCAAACAGGTGACAAGACTTTTCATTTTCCATTTACATAAAACCTATATGACAATGATAAATATATCCTTAAATTGACTACCAAACAATTGCAATTGCAGGGCATAAGGGAATGCATAGCTTGAAAATATGCTCCTAATTGTGAAATAATGCTGTAATATATCTCCAACACTTAAGACATGAACTAGCATTATTCTTCTAAAGATGAGGATAACTAGAGCAAAATTATCAAACCAACTCCAAAAACAAATCAAAATTCATGCCTTCCAACCCAAAATGGTAAATAAATTCAAGCTACTGATTTCACATAGACAATAATCCACAAGGAAAGTATGATATTCATTATTAACCACGATGTGTATTTATCAAAACATGATAAGATATCATGAAGGATGCAAGAGAAAATTGAATGCTCAACTGGTAAATACTTTTCGAAGACTACAGACCTGAACCACACCATCATAGTCAGTTGAAGCCAAATAGTTCTTGATGTAATTGTTCCAGCATACAGAACTGATCTTAGATTTGTTTGACATCTCAACCGTGGGATAATGGATATCTATGGAGTCATTTAAAAGTGCACCAAACTCAAAAACCTTGATTTTCTTTGATACGCCAGCAGCAGCAATATAATCCTCGTCACGATCAAAACTCAAAGTACAAACTACATTTGTGGAGCTCATAAAATCTCCATTTTTGAGTGATCCACACACCTCAAACCTGCTATAACTAGCAAACTTGCAGAGACCTTCAAAAAAGGCTCCAAGGGGATCATCTGATCTCTGATTTGTGTTTGAGTCCTCTCTGTTATACTGAACTGCAGGCAAACTATCTTGGTTCTTGAGCAAGTCTTTATCAGAGGGAGGGGCAGAAGAAGTATGGCAGATTTGAGATCTCATGGAGAAGTAGGCATTCTTGATTTGGTTAATATTTCTGCTCAACCTTGCCTCATTCTTCTTTGATACTGAAAACGAACTAGAAATAGCAACTGAACCAGGATACAGGTCCTGTTCTCTTGAATCGAGGCATCTCTCTTGTGTCTCAGAAACAATTTTGCGTGTTCTCAATAAATGCCTTTTCTCAACCTCTTTGATATCTTCTTCTAAGCATTCAATATCTACAAGCAACTTTGCCTCATGTTTCTGCTTTTGTTCTTTCAATAAGCTTAGAAAATGATGCAACAGCCCCGGTTCAGTATCATCATTGTCAGGAGCTGTTGATACATTGTTCCCGGAAGATAGTTCCCCGGATCGACATAGTAATTCAGACTGCAGGATTTCCCTGTTGCACACCAAATAGAGGACTTTGAAACGCATCATGTTTAAACATGTTCACATACTAAAACGTACAGAAACTAATGTATCATTATGATGCATCGCAGTTGTTTGACAATCTACATGAAACAGAACGAACAGTATACTGCTGGCAGCTAGAGTTGTATAGGTTAATAAACCAAGAATGAGTAAAAGGCATCGTAATGGAAGGACATGTTTGTTTGGCAGAAATAACAGAATCCACTTTGGAAAAAAGATAGCAAAAACAAGCCCTTGTTGAAGATTAACCAACCCATCAGGCTCCAAAGGAACAATAAATAAAGATTAAAAGGTAACAAATATTGAGCTTAAATCTTCTTCTGAATCATTGAAGTCGGATATTGAAATAATATTTAATGATTTTTCTTTACTTGTCGATTGTGATCATCACAAAAGCTTAAGCTATACCCGCTATATCTTGGGTTACATAGGAATAGGAACATAAAAAGCATAAGAAAACATCAGTTATCAATGTAAACAAGCAGTTAGATACACAGAGCTTAATTGTTATGAGTAGAGCCCCTTGCTCACTTTAGTTGGCATTCAACTGTAATCATAAGAAGCCCAATAATGTATAGAACTACATGCTGACCTCAGCAACTCTATCCGAATGAATGATTATAGCTGAACAAGAATCTAAGCCACCATTGAAGAAACGGCTCAAGTTCACCATATGGATCCCCATAATTAGTTGCCAATGATGCTCGGTAGGGCATAAAAGTGGCACCACTACAAAAATACTAAAAAGAAGTGGATTGGTTTATGCTAGGACCAGGAAGGCTACTAAAGAAAAGGAATACGGAAATACATCTCCACTTCTCTCAGGCCTGTTCATAATCACCGATGTTCAATGAATCATCTATTGCAACAATAACAACACAGATCCTTGAAATAATAACATCACTGAGATTGAAGAACATTACAATTTAACAGTTATAGTATAAGGCAGTAGATAAATCAAATACTGACATGGTTATATACCTAGCTGTTGGACGAGATGAAGGTTCAGGATGAAGAAGCCAAAGACAAAAGCCAGCTTCCCTTGGATTTTCTGAAAGAAAACTTGGTGGTAGAATCCGATCACGCAAATCCAGCATCACCACAGAATTTTCCTCAAATGACTCAAACCTGCTGAGCAACTGCTAGCAACAGAAACATTAGATTGAAAGGATAGGCTTTTGGCTCAACTACTAAGCAGGAGTACTTTTATGTATGGGAAGTAATTCTTTCCTCATCTATGTAAGAGTATGATGACAAATATTGCTCAGTAATTATAGATGACAGAATGACTAGTTTCTAAACTGAAATAGTTTAAATAAAAGCTCTAACGCATCACAAAAAGGATAAAAGTTACTACATATTCAAAAAACTACTTTCCAAGAGCGTCAAGACTATTAATCAGTTTTAGTTGAGCTATTATTTTCAGGCATGCTAAAAAAATCATAAATTTGATTTAGTGTGCTAAGCAGCAAGACACATAATGAATTTCAATAACAGCATGCGAAGTTAAAATCCAGATCTTGTCACCTCAAAAAGCAGGACCCCTAGGTTATAGATATTTGATGAAAAGGTGTTAGGTCCTCCATTCAGCAGTTCTGGACTTCTATACCATTTTTCTTCCGATTGTAAAGTTAAAGAAAAAGACAGTTGCCTTGTTTCCATACATGAACTTTGGTAATTAGAATGCTTCTGAGACTGAAGTTCCACAAATCTAGAGTCTTGTGCACCAGTTTCTTGAATATTATTTCCATCCATTGGCTTTGTCCCAAACCCAGAACTAGAGCTATACCGAGACTGCTGTTGAAGTGATTTTGTTTCTTCACCCAGTCTTTGCTTCTTTGGAACTAAACTACAATAGGAACCCGCAACTTGCTCCAGTGGCCTTTTCTTAACAAAAGCACAGGGTATAGGAACCCCTTGCTCTGTCTTGGTAGAAGAACCAGTGTAAATGACCCGATTTGATGGCAATAAATTAAAACAGGATGGACGTAAGTCTTGAAAGGCAACTCCTTGAGAGTGTGCTAAATCCACCAACTCCACAGTTTGCTTAAATATCAGCAGGCTTTCAACTTTATCTCTTCTACAATGCCCAGGTTTCAGCCACTCTCTCAAACTGATCCCTTCATGTAAGGATTCAGGACAAGACCTATCAACCCTATTCTTATCGTTATTGAAACTTGATCTCACTAGTGCATCAGAAGCAACTTTCCTTGCATAATCCAGTTTTCCATCAATAGGGCCAGCATCTGCACCCCCACATTCAGGGAGAGCTTCTTGGTTTCTGCAGAGAACGCCCTTTCCTTTAAAGACTTTCTTCAGCGGTGGCTGAGAAAAGCCAGGCATGGATGAGGTCTTCAAGGAAGCATCCCCATTGGGCAGTATAATGCTTGATATAACCCTCTTGTCACTAGCCCTCGAATGTGGAGAAATTGCTTTGCTGTCATGACCAATTTGCTTCGTCGACAAAGGTTTCAAGCCACTCCACAGATCAGAACGCATTTTCATCAACTGCTTTCCAGCTCTTGATAGCAGTTTTTCCTCGTCTTCGAGCACATAATCACCATGTGAAGCCTTATCTCTTGATCCATTTACGAATTGATATATATTTTGCCATCTGTGTTGCCTGTTACTGTCTAGGCTTCGACCTAAAGCTTGATTTGAAGTCCAATAGTTTCCCACTGTCAATTTTTCAACCACATGCCCACTATCCTTCACAGAGCAAAGGATACTGCAAGGGGGTTCAGCGTCAGCCAAAGTTATTGCACTTCTACTTAAGTCCTTTTCCTCCATTCTGCTTGTATCCATAGAATCAGTGGTGGAGCTCTCCGCCCAATCACTCCTCGTGGATGCACACATTATTGGTGATCCCAAATCATTGCGAGGTTCTAGCGTCAAGGGATCATAGCCTTTTGCTTGAAGGTCTGCATTCCCATGTACATCATTTGCAACCAGCTCCTCTGCAACTTGGTCCATACTGTGAAAAAACAAGTTTCATTAAACAAAGCATGTACAATTTCGCTGCATAGACACCGTATGTTAATATTACAAAATCACACAAAGATGATGGACGCGTACTTGATTTTGTTTTTCATGGAAAAATAACAGTGTGATAGGAATCTCAAAAAACAATCGAATCATTCAAACAAATCAAACATGAAGTGATCACAGCTCAATCCTAAACTCCAAATTCATCACTTGGTCACATGCAGACTTTAAAAGTGAAATTAGGTCATCAATTGTGCACGCAAAAAGAGTAGTGCCCTGTAATTCAATTCACAAACAGAAGCAAAAAAAAAAAAAAAGTACTACTCAAGAACACCAAACTAGAACTTAGAATAAAAACCTATAATCTTCACAATGAAGTAACATCATGCTTAGACACATTAGCTTACACCACGAACACTTCCAATTCTGCATAAGCAGAATAAAATACTCTAATAAGAAGTTTTGGATTTCAAAAAATTTTTAAAAATAAGAAAAAGAAGAAAGAAACATTCCAGAATTTTTCTCTGCAACATCAAAATTAAAACTGTTAACCTTAAAGCAACAAAATTCCAGCAAGCAATAAATAAAAAAAAAATCCGAATTACCAACGAAGGAGGCAAAAGATTTCAGTCTTAAAAAAATGCCAACACTGGAGACCCGTGGAGAGGTGGACTTACCTGATATGAAACGTAAATATCTTCCAATACAAGAATATGAGGGAATTTCACCGTTTTTTCTACGTCATAGTGAGATTCTAAATAACAATTTCCAGAAATAGAAAAGCCATAATTAAATTCTCATTAATTAAAGTTTATAAGAAAAAAAATATATATATATATATATATGTATATATTTATTTTTGGAAAATAACATGAAAACATTAATCAATTAAGATTATGTGAATAGCATTATACAGTGAATAAATATTAGATATTTTTTTTGAAGAATCTCTCTCGTTTCAAATTCTCTGGCCAATATTTTTTTGAAATTTTTTATTAGTATAATAATAATAATAATATAGTATAGTATACACAGACAAGTGGATTTCTATATGGAGTCTGGTTTGTTTAGATTGTCGCTAAGTTAAGTTCCCAGCCAATGAGCCCTTTTATTATATGGTACTCAGATATTGTTAATATTTTTTTATTCACTCGTTTGGATTTCTTTTTATGTTTTTAGTAAACGCTCTGATGTTACCGATTATTTACTCAACATGCCATTCCAATGTGATTATTGGGACAAGTGAGAGAGAGTGTTTCTTGTAATTTCTGTAAAAGAGAGTGGCATTAGCTATGCATACGCGATTTTCCGTGCTTTTAACGTGAGGTAGTTAGCGACAACACGTCTACAGGATTGGAAGAGAACGAGTGGCATGTAATTTTGCGAGGTAAGGCCTACATGTCGTGGGCCCTACTTAGCGGCTCGCACGTGCCACCAGGTTCCCTTGGCGGACACAAAACGTGGGCTTTCACTACGCCGCGCTTCTGATCGATAAAAGATCGGACCTTAACAGAGCACTTAGGTCTTGTTCTGGACTCAACTCATGAATCCTGTCGGCTGTAGTAAAGTGCAAACGGCTCAGCCCATTTGTGGTTCAAGACCAGGCTTCAAAGAGCCATTTGGGTTCTCCCTATTAATAAAATCCATTCTTTCTATGCTGCCTTTATCTAAAAAGACATTGATGAAACATTCCTCTTATGTGCAGGCATGGCAGAAGAATGTGAGGAGAAAGCTATCAGGAGCAAAGAGAGTGATAAAATCCGCCAGGAACAATGAAAGAAACATCCTCTTGAGTTCTTCACGCTATACAATTGCTACAGTTCTCCTGGTATTGCTGTCAAGCGTTACTTCAATAGCCGTCAACTCATCATAAATCAATAATATACCGGCTTCTTATCCTAGCAGGTGTAGGCGACATGCATACGTACGCGCACAAGTTTTTTTAACAGGAAAGGCATCTGCTTAGACATAATCACGAGCTATTAGGCATCTGGCTTAACATAATCAGCACAATTATGATTTTGCACAACGATTGCACATCCAAATTCAATGTGAACCGGGTAGTTTTTTAAAATCATAATGTATCTAATAATCCGCAAAACATCATCAATCCTATTGATATGATTATATGGTCCACAACAAAACGAAAGTAGAAAAATAAAATCTAACGAAAATTTAATAATAATAGAAGAAACATTTTCAACTAGGCACAAAAAAGCACCTCTCTTGAATAAGTCCTCGGTGCACAAGGCGCATGCTAGAGTGCATGTAGGTGAAGGAGCTTTGCCTAAGATACCACAGCACTTTGATTTTTGCACCTAAAGCTTAAGGCACGCTGTTAGCAACACCAGACATAACGCAAGTACAGTTTGAGCATTGTTTGAGGATCTTTGCCATCCATGCATGCACACAAAAGATAGGGGGGGAGTTCAATTAATAGCCAGTGAGTGCAAAGCAAGCCTCAGAAGATGCTTTCAGCTCTTATGAAGCGGCGTACAATTGAAAATCATGAGTTGTCCCATCAACATGCTTTATTGACACATCATATGAATGGGAAGCTCAAGGCCAAGCTTGTTCTCAAGGAAACAAAGAAAGGAAAGGAGGGAAAATGATACATAAACACAGGTTCAGACATGTTTCTAAACTCGCTTGTTTGTAAGAGAGCTGGAAAAAAAATTCCTAGTTTACCTTCTCTGTATGCCCTTGCCTACAAAAATACCACACTGGTTCAACAAATATCAGGCAGGACCCCAAGACTTCAGTCTGATATTCTGATTTCAACTCCTAAAATGTCTTTCACCATCTCGTATGTCACAAATGCAATTGCTATAGATGGGACTACCTGAAAAGGAAAGAAGAAATTAAATGGAATGCGAGCTCTTATAAAATTTCAAGAAAAAAATAGCAATACATGCACAGAACAAAGCTGCATTGAACTCAAAGAAGATTAAAAAAATCTAAACTATGCCTGTTCTAGGATTGATTTAAATAGCTTAACTAAATGCGTAAACATGTCATTCAGAACTCCAGTAAAATGTTTGCAAAACAGAGGTATTAAATTGATATGGTTATCATTGTCACTTAAGCTACTAATGACTATGGTGGGAATTATTCTGTTTATCAAGGCATTCAGACATAAATCCTTATTTAGTAGGATCAAAGCAAATCAGTTACTCCAGAACCAACCAACCAATCCTATTTGGCAAAACAAAAAAATGTGGTGGGTTGCGATTCATGATTCGGCAGCCCCACAACAACTCCATAGAGCATGAAAAGAATTTTAGATGCTTGACACTGATTCTCAAGATACCAAGATTTGTAAGGGGGGGAAATGCCACAAGATAACATGAAAGCCCTATGCAACTAACAGCCAACATTGGCTGTCTTCCCATCCTTGCTAAATCCTTCTTTTAGGAAACGATGATCAGGTGAATTTAAGGCAATCCTGAAAGTTATATACGAATGAAACACTGAAAATAGAATGACTCACCTTCACTGAATTGGGTACCAAACCCTTGTATAATGCTCCAAAGCCCTCATGCCGAACAGTTTTCCTGAATGTGTCAATCATGCCATTATACTCAAGTGGGGCCTTGCTCCTCCCATCACCAGTGACAATGGAAGCAGCATCTTTCCATCCCACCATTTGCATCCGTCGGCGAATAACATCAAGAGGATAAGCAACAGTTTGGCCAATGGTCCCCGCAGCAGCCCCACAAGCTAGCCTTGTAGTCACACTCAATTCAGAATCTTCCACTAGTCCAAATGGTCTAGCTTTAACCAACCAGTCCTTTAGAGATTCATACACTGCAAAGTTGAGACCCACATATGGAACCTGCCAACAAGCATCATAAGTAAAGGGTTACAGAAATCAATTTGATCCTCGCGTCACATAAGAGTTCTGATGAGTGATATTAACAGTACCAGCAAAGATGACATTACTTATTTAATATCAAAGAAATGGGAGAATGGGGGCTGTCTTCCCACATATCACCAAACAACATAAGAACACAATGCTAAATGCATAGGATTAAGCCCTAAAGATCCTTTGAAAAATATAAGAGAAATGAAAGAGAGAAGGGGAGAGTGAAGCCAAAGCATACATCATAGTTGCACAAGTAAAACTTGATCTTAGCAACACATAGCTCCCACATTCTCTCATCTAGTGCTAATAATACCAAGCATAAAGAAGATTGCATACTTAAATCATCAAATCAAGAGACTCAAAATAGTCTTTCCATCTAAGTGTGAAATACAAATATCTATGGTATATGCAGGCGTATAAATCATGATAGACAAAGCAATGTCTTTACTTTCCAACTTTAGACAAAGAAAAGAACATACCAGATCATCAGTTGCATGAAATTAAAATATATGTGAGCCAAAATAAATAAAAAAGATACCTTAAAAGGGTATCTTTTTAGAAATAAAACCTCAAAAGAACAAGCATTTTATGAGGAATGACAACATAAGAGAGAAAGAAACTCTACAATAGAATAATAGAAATGATCTGTCAAAAAGGATAACCAAGAAAAGGGTGCTGCCTATTATAGAAAAAGATCTCAAATAACATCTCCTTGCTAGCCAGAAGTAACACAATTATCCAGGGGAACAAAAATTCTACTGGGAAGATAATAGTACATAATCTATCAAAACAACCAATGGATGGCCTTTCCTCTATCTCTCTCTATGCTATCCTCACAGATTGAGAATGTTAATATGCAGTGTTATTTGGCAACTAATGACTTACAACTCCAATGACAGAAGGAAGCCAGCCCTTGTACAGAGCCCGTGGGCCTTCTTGCCGGAGCACGGTTGAAAGTGCGTGAAACATTCCTCTGTATTGATAAGGAGATTTATCAGTCTGCAAAGATGAGACAATGAAAAAATAAAACCTTATGTAGCAAACCCGATGCAGAGAACCCCAAATAGTCACAGAAAATAGTAGGGCATGTTAAAAAAAGAGTTTTCATTTGTTCCAAGAAATTATTTTATTGGTATAAATTTATTTCCGTGCCTTATTACATAGATATAAATGCATTCCTGTGGCTTGAAATCAAAGTACAATATTTTTTAGCATATACAACAAAGGGAAAAATCCTTTCCCAGGGCTTTTCCAATGGAACCTCGGTGATCATACCTGTACAGTTAGCCTGCCTCGTACCATATCCATGGGATAAGTTGCAGACATGGCTATAATTCCTGCACATGCTCCAGCTCCAAGGCGTAGAAGAGGAGTGAGCTGAGCATCCTCTGCAGGAACAACAAGAGAAGGTCTCAGATAGCACACGTTTTCTCTATTGAGTGGCATATATGTGAGAATACCAACAGAAAACAGAGATGAAAGATGACTTCTATATTCAAAATCACTAATAAGGCAAACCAAATCTCCAAACTCTGTTTTTCATTACATTGATCTGAAACTAGATGGACATGTAAAGGACCTATATTTTATTAGTAACGATTAATGAACAATATAATCCTGGCAGGCTGCCTAATCTGAATAAAACATTTCTGGCCCGATATAAAACTTTTGAAAATATCTGTTGACTGTAATGTAAATGCACAAAGAATATCTTAAACAAAGTGATGGATGACAAAGATTAACATACCGTTGCCGGTTTGCTGTTGATAGAGAGACAATATTCCCCTGTCATAAAGTATAGAGGACCCATCAGCATAAGAAAAAAACTCCACAAGTGGATTTTGCATAAATTAAGAATCATGAACGGAGGTGATTTCAAATGTTTGAAGAATGAGATGCAGGTTAACGCCTGGAACAAGCAGTATGGTGTAACTGTGGGAAACTAAAAATCCCACGCCAATAGAAATGAAGAGAGCAAAGCACTACATGTCTTAAGGAACCAACCACCAAATGGCTTAGGCCATTTTGGAGGAGATTCGTCCAAAAATTGACAATGAAGCCCAACCACACTCCAAGCCAAAAGGCACAATATGCACAAGAGCATGTCAGCCCAAATCTCGACAGTAACAGAAGTAAGCATGATGGGCTTACTCTGTAATAAGTGTGTATGAGTAGAAAAAATCAGTCTCCTGTAAATATATAGATGAAAAAGAGAATAAAATGCCTAAATGCATTTTCTCCCAATGTGCAATCAATTCTAAACCATTTGCACATCTCATGTGTTTACCAGCAGTCAAAATCATATCCACGATGTATTCATCGGTGGAACAGACATAATAATTTCTTTCGCTTTGATGGATCAAAGCAAAATGAGGATCATTAAGAACACCAGCAAGTTGCCCTTCCATGTATTACAGATCTATACATTTTTTAAGACCAGTAGAATTAAAATTTTCAAAGAATCATACTTAGAAGCTTGCTCATAGCTGAAAAACTTGACTGCTGAATTTGGGACTATACGAGCACAGTTGGTACCGTTTCCTTTGAACAATCCACGAAAACCCTCAGTTCTCCATATGTATTTTAACCCTTGAATTGTTCCACTGTATTTTATGTTGTGTGGATTTTGAACCTGCAAATCATAGGAATTAATCAATGCAAAATTTACTTGTGAGCACGTGCTCCAATGGATGTGAATAAAATCATATTCAATGGCTGAAAAACAATGGGAGATCTAACCTGTAGCAATATTTTCAACCTCTCCAGGGGAGCAACAGCAGTGCGAGACCTGAACACACACGAAATCATTTCAGTTGGAGAAAATTCAATGTAGCAACACCAGAAACAGCAAAAATCATAAATGGTGCACACACATGCATTCAAGGGTAATCTACACACAAACCCTGCTGGTCCACACATACACACATTCAAGGGTAACCCTGTGGTAACAAAACCTTACACAACATCTATACCACCATACATGATAAAAACAAAAACCATCTTGCAAGTGTGAAAGAAACCAGTCATTTATTTGCAAAACAAAACAAATTAGATATAAGTGCGTCACAAGTCCTAAACAAAACTTGAAAAAAAAATAATGGATTTGAAATAGATATTCTAATTACGACTTAATTTTCCACATTCACTGCATTTGAAGTGGAACAAAGAGGAACAACTCCTTGCTCGAGAAATATCATAGAAAAGGTAGAGACTAGTGCATCTACAGTACTGCAAGTTTTATGTTGGTTTGATGTCTGTCGTTAACCAAAACACAAAATCATCAAATTTGTAATATTTCTAATTTCTTGACATTCTTGAAAACCAAACTTTCAAATCCTAACACGTGACAGTGTCACAGCTTTTTGTGTCCTTGCTGCTTCGTATAGATTGATCTCTTTTAGAAACTTCATTTTTTTTTATCATTTCCATTTCTCCTCAAATATTTTCACTAAAATTGAAAATTGAAAAAAATTACTGAAAAGGATGGTTTTCAATAAATAATTAGCACAAGAAAGAAGCTCCAATTTCCAGCTTCTACCTACTACAACAATTCCTTTACAAGTACTCAAATAATATTAAATCCATTCACATTATTGCAAAAAAAAAAAGCAATGAAACTAACTAAATAGTAATGGCTAAAAAAGAAATGAAAACTCACACTCCACCAGCTACACCACCGGCAACAAGAGACTTGCAGATACTGAGAATTGCATGGCTAGGAGCTTTGACTCCTTCTCTAGCAAGCTTAGCTTCCTCCGCCAAATTGACAATGGTAGTCACAGCCGATTCGCTCGTCTTCACATCCTCCGATGCCATCGTTCAATCACCAAAAGAGAACCCTAATTAATCAACTCTGTGAATTAAAAAGATCTCGGATTCTCCGGCAATCAATCGGGTGCCGAGTCGGATCTTAATTTTGCTTTATTAATTTAACGAATAGCCAGACTCAGCATCTCTCTCTGGAATGACGGCTCCTGAGAAAAGTGAGAGAGCTGAGGTCCCGAGCTTAGAGCGAGTTGGGGCGTACGTGTGTGACGACGGGTTTTTGGTTCTAACTTCAATTTATATCACTGTGTTTGGTTTCGTTTGCGTTTGCGTTTGCGTTTGCGATTTTGTTTTAATGTAGGTTTAAACTTTTATGTCGAGAGTGGTTAGCCCGTGACAAAATAAAAAATAGAGATAGTAAAGATAAGACAGTAAAAGAGATAGAAAATAAAATTGTAAGATAGAAAATAAAATTTGTAGTGATATATATAATAAAATATAATATAAAAAAAATTATTTTATTTTTAATATATATTGTTGTTAAATTTGTATATTTTAAAAAATAATTATATAAATATATTTACTTTATTTTATATTGAGTGTTAAAATTAATAATTTTATAATAAACTTTGTTACAAAA
>Ga0325411_1002305_pt1 | contig 21511 bp, 12 predicted proteins | sample PopdelMetagenome_13_FD_206181 | JGI IMG/M metagenome (GOLD analysis project Ga0325411, IMG submission 206181) | Populus deltoides microbial communities from Bellville, Georgia, United States - Xylem-PdIQD-R4 | ecosystem: Host-associated > Plants > Phyllosphere > Stem > Wood/Secondary xylem...
ATATTTTAAATAAATATGTGTATATATCACAATTTCTTAGCTTTATTGTAAATCTTTTCAATAGCAATTTCATTGTTTAAATAAATTATAAATACATCACCATTTCATACTAAATAAAAAAAAAAGATAATTTATGGTTTCAAAAAATAATTGACAATACTAGTAGCAGGGTATAAATCTTCCAAGAACAACTACTAGGCGTCAATGATGGAAGATCCAAAATCATTGTTCAGTTTCAATTAATTTTCTCCATTCAACTAGAAATAACGACCAAATCTTTATTCAAACAGAGAAAAACCTTGACAAGCGATCGAGGGGAGTAAATAGTCGACATGTGATCACATAAATTAAGATCCTAGCTCTTGATCTATAGACATAATATATATATATATATATATATATATATATAAATGAAAATATAAAAATGATGAATAAAAAGGAAAAAAACGAAGAGGCTGCTACTGCCAATAACGACTGCCATAGAAAAGAAATTTTTTTTTTAGTAGATCCAATAACTTATCTTTGTTTTTTTTTTTAAAAAAAGATAAACAAAAAAAAATACTTATACTCTAAAAGCAGTGGATACAACTATTTTTTTTTACCAGCTATCTTTATATTTTTTTAAAAAATAAAACTAGTCTCGTTCGGAGTTTATAACTGTTTCTCCTAATAAATATACTTCTTGAAATCCAAATTATTAAATCTATTTGTAGCACTTGTACAGCGTCTCAAACTATATTATAAAATCTATTAAATCCATACTTCTATGACGTCTCAAACTCCTCTTACAATATCCAACGTTGTTATTTTAAAAGGAAATATATAAGCCGTGTTGCGACTTATCTTCTTGATCAACGTCATTGCATTATTAAATAAAATGTGTAGTTTTTAACTTAATTTTAACAAGTTAAAAGATAGGGAGAGAAAAATAAGTAAAAAAATACAACTTATGTAAAAACACAATTAAAGTAAATAAAAATAAAAATAAATTGCAAGAAAATAATAAAAAAGCTTATAAATTACATAAAGCTTCTGAATAAATTGTATATACGTTGTTGACTATCATTTTTACCTACTAGATGATTTATTTATAATGTTATAGAGATAGATAAACATCAAATTCTAATATTATACAAACTACACAACATAAATAAAGATTACGTAGTCTTAATCATAATATAATTTGTACTACTTGTTCTTGCCTATCCTTCCTGACCGTTGTATACGTCTATGTCATTCTATATCATCCATTAGTTAATATAAATACTAATGCTCTACATAGAACTCGGTCGTGGACTGCAAATGTGTGAATCTAGATATTTTGATCGATGGTCTATTATAACCTTTTGTACTATCTTGCAAGAAAAAAACTAATGGTGAACAATTTTTATTTTTTTTATTAAATGGTTCATGATTCAATTATTTTTGATATAAATAAAATCCAAAATATTAATAAACAAAAAAAAATTGTTGATGGATTTATTATATTATATTAATGATGGATTTATTATTTATTGATTAATAAAAAAAATGATTTGGAATGATGAATACGAGCATGCAAGATGGAGGGTTTGTGACCATTGATTTGCATATGTTGATTTCGGATTTTAAACTTAGGCTAAGATTTTGTTTGTGAACGCGATGCAAATCTCGTTCTTTAAAAATTTAATTTTTTTTAAAAAATTAATTTTTTATATGTTTTGAATCATTTTGAAGCGCTGATCTCAAAAATAATTTTGAAAAAAATAAAAAATATTATTTTGATACATTTCAACGCGAAAAACACTTTGAAAAGCAATCGCAATCGCACTCCCAAACAGTCCACGGTAGGGGAAAAAAAAGGTATCAACATTTTTTCTTCAAAAAAAATGAAAAATAAGACATCTCCCTTGTTAGTCATATTGGATTTTGTGGTTCTTAATGATTCCTGGATTTGGTTTGTTTGTTGATAAATTAAAGAAGAGAGGCATAGAATGAAGATAGCTACATCAAAACAAAGATGAGGGACTGTTTAGGAAAATGTCAAAAATAGAGGTACCAACCATGTCTTAAACCTGCATCCGGGCTATCCATATAAGTAACCCGACCCTAAAATAACAAACTTTAAAGCCCAAAACCCCCGACTCGAGGAAGTAGTTCATGCTTCATAGCAAGTAACTGGTAAGCAAAAACAAAATTAAAAAAAAAAAAATGTCACAACAATTCTGGAAACCAGGCAGCGAGAAACCCCGCATTCTCGAAGACGAAGAAGGCGGTGTCGTTTTCTTCGGCCCCCCTCTCTCTTCCGCTGCCTCCTCTTCCTCCAGGTTTGGATATGCAAGTATTGGGAGTCAAAGGCAGAGATTGCCTGTTTACAAGTACAGGACAGCAATTCTGTACCTCGTAGAGACTCACGCCACCACTATTATTGTCGGCGAGACCGGTAGCGGAAAAACCACGCAAATCCCTCAGGTTTATTGACAATTTTGTGTTAAATTTTGGAAATGTATTCGGATTTTGAATTGATCGATTGATTGAATTTCAGTATCTTAAAGAGGCTGGTTGGGCTGATGGTGGACGTGTTATAGCTTGCACCCAGCCGAGACGACTCGCAGTCCAGGTGCGGTTTCTAAGCTTGGATCACTTCTTTCAATGTTAAGCACTGGGAAAAATGATTTAGTTTCAAATTTAGAATAGTTTGTATGATTATTGAAACATTTAAATGGTGGTGTAATGACCAGACGGTTGCTTCAAGGGTGGCTGAAGAGATGGATGTCAAGCTTGGAGAGGAAGTTGGTTACGCAATTCGATTTGAGGATGTTACTAATCCTGTGAGGCAGCTTACTTCCTTGATCTTGTTTTGTTATCTTTTACTTTTTATCATGAGGTTCATGGGCCCTGCATAGAGTGGTATTTGGTTGTTTGTTGGTATCCTGTGCATAAAGATTAGACTTTGTATGCAGTTTTGTTATTGTGGTTGTAGTTGTATCGTTGGTGCTCAAATTTTTATTCTTTTGGCATTGCAGGCTGCAACTATGATAAAGTTCCTAACAGATGGGGTATTATTGAGAGAAATTATGAACGATCCGCTTTTGACCAAGTATAGGTATTAGCTATGGCCTATGATTCTAGAAATGTTTGTTGTGTTTCCCATGTTTTTAGTGTTCCGTATTTCTTTTCCATTTGTTATGCATTTTTGAAATCAAGCAGCCAATTTAGTTCATGGCTATTGATAATTGTTGCCAACACAATGCCAACTTTTTAATTAAAGAACTGCTAAAAGATCCATTGATCTGCATTTCCAGATGTACCTAGTGGTCCATTATCAAGGAGTCTTATTTGTAAATAGTCATCAACTACTCATGTGGATTCTTTCGGAAGGAAGAATTTGGGAAATCATCTGGAAGAAACTGGAAATGGTTCTCTGCTGCATTTTTCCTGGCGTTGTTGCTGATTTGCTTGAACATGTGCACTTATGGTGTGAAGCTTGATAGTTTTAGCACTGAGCAGCAGTCCTAATGAAATGTCTTGTCTCTTTGTTTTTTTTTTTATTATTATTATTTGGGAAGTTATTTTGTAATAGTTTTAGAGTTATTTTATGATACGTAGATTCTAGCCCTTTTTTTATGCCACAATCTTCTTTTGTTTGTTTTCCTGATTGGTGCTATTTTTTCCTTACCTTTTCGAAAATGTTATATCTCAGTGTCATCATGGTAGATGAGGCTCATGAAAGGTCTATTTCAACTGATATTCTACTAGGTCTCCTGAAAAAGGTAAAGTTTGGTGTCACTTGTTTGAGAAACTAAATTTCCAGCTTTGGTGGATTTATTTTCATTTAATTTTGACAACTCTTGGGATTCCAGATCCAGCGACGTCGACCTGAACTACGCCTGATTATCTCATCTGCTACAATCGAGGCAAAATCTATGTCAGATTTCTTCCAGACTAGGTATGCTTGTAAGTGCTTGAGTAAAGTGGGATTCTATTCTCTGCTGTTGCCATGCTAGTGTTTCAGGATATCATTATTTTGGAAGATTAATTGAAGGGACTTGGAAAACCTTCATTTGCATTGTTAACCTGACAATAATGCATCGCACCTTGGGTTTAAGAATGTTGACCTTGCAATTTTCCACATACAAATTTTATTTGATAATCTAGCTTAAGTTTGAAAAGTTCATACTTTTCAGAGAAACAACTAAGGTGCAGTGTTTATTTGTTAGGCTTCATAAGTGAGACCCCTCTGGTTCTTCATTCATGGCCTTAGCAAGTAGATTTTGTTGGGGGGGAAATTTGTTTCAACTTAACTGTACTTGCAGCAATTTTTAAAAGCTATAAGCATTTCTATTCAAAGAAAAAGGTAAGTGAGGTTGCTGTCAACTCACTTGCTTTTATTTCCTGTAAACTAGCAAAAAGCATCGAGGACTGGAAGACCATGATTTTGTTCCAAGGAAGGTTCCTGCAATCTTATCTGTTGAGGTATGGTTTGGAGTGCGCATCAATTTGTTTTACCTTGAAGGCCATCTTCGCTTTCATGTTTGAAGCTATTTATGGTGATTTTTTGTTTGACTAGATATGATAATCTTATGGTCTCATTTTTTCTATAACCGTTCAGGGCAGAGGGTTTAATGTACACATACATTATGTTGTGGAGCCTGTCTCAGACTATGTTCAGGCTACTGTTTCAACTGTATTGTCAATTCACGATCAGGTGATTTGAGGCTTGTAATATAATGGAGTTTCTCAGTTGATTTTCCCCTCTTTAGGATATAAAACTTCTTTGTTGTATCTTGAGGCATTTGCACTCCTTTGGTTAACAGACCTCAATCATATATCAACTCTGGTGACACGTGTTAGAAGTTTTTAATTAAAGAATCTCAGAACTGATTAAGTATCTGTAATTAACTGAGTCTCAAGTCTTGCTTACCAGGACTCTTGATCAATTAGCTTGAAGAGTGGATGTAACTGAGGCTTGAGGGATTGTCGCTATTGCATGATGGTTGATGTATGATGGATCTAAACTTATTATAGCTTGGCAAAGCCTGACATTCAAACCAAAATTAACCAGAAAAATCTTTTAATAAAGTATATAGCAGGTATAAATTGTCATTGTACTCGAAAGCAACTAGAAATATCTTGTGAACTAGCTTTACAACTCTAGGTAAAATAATAGAATTTGAGTGGTGGAAGGTTTCCTGTCACTGTTTATAGCTGCCCTATCATGGGCATAAACATATCATTGAACACTACACACTGCTTCAAATATTTTCATAGCGTTTAGTTTTATGACAAAAGCTCGTTATTGATAAATTGCATCAATATTTGAATCTTCCATCCTTCCATGCATCAGCACTTATGCAGTGTCACTACCTTTAGCTATGGTCAAGACAACTCAATTTATTGATGATGTTGATGTAAAGAGCCTTCTCCATGTCGTTTATATTTTTTTTTTTGAAGTTCAAGCTTTCAGAAAAAAAATGATATGCCTAGATGAATAATGAAAATATTGTGCTGCACTAACAATTTTGATGTATATTTGTTTTCTAGGAACCTGCAGGTGACATTCTTGTATTTCTCACTGGTCAAGATGATATTGATGCTGCTATTCGGCTGCTTACTGAAGAAGCTCATGCCAGCAGAAAGATCTCTTCAGGTACAAAACACAGCATAAGTTTTTGACTTGTAACTATTTGCATATAGTCATCTATGAGTGGTTGTGAATAGAGAATTATTGATAAATGTGAAAGTCTGTGTGGTACTATATCTCTGTTAGTGGTTCTGTATTCAGATAAGGACTTCTTTTTACGTGGCATAAAATACTATATTTAGATTAAATTAAGGAGCACAACTATTTTGTATTTGGATGAGGACTGCTTGTTGAATTACTGCAGTGTGACTTTATGTTCCCAGAGCTAAGCACCGAGTTCAATGAAATGAATGGTAGAATGATATTTTTGTTTTACAGTGTTTCTTTTGTAGGAATGGGTTTTATAGACATTTTTATATGATTAAAATCATCATATTTTTCAGGATTGATTGTTTTGCCTTTGTACTCCAGTCTCCCACGTGCAGACCAGGTTTGTGATATTTTGTGTGTTACCCAGAAGTATTAAATTGTTTTTTATATTCTTGTGGCTAGTTATCTTGTTTTGGAATTATGGAACATGCTTTTTTGTTCCCTTTAATAGGATCTGGTGTTTTCCCCAACTCCTAGAGGGAAGAGGAAAGTGGTGATATCAACCAATATAGCAGAGACATCATTGACACTGGAGGTAACATGTTCTTATTCTAAAATACAAGATGTGATTATTTTGTGGTACCAGGCAGAGAATCACCATCTACCCTTGTTCCTTTGATTCTGTTAGGGCGTTGTCTATGTTGTTGACAGTGGATTCTCAAAACAGCAGTTCTACAATCCGGTAATTTTCATCATGGTTTTTTTTTTTAAAAAATCAAGAATGGGTAGATGTGGTGTGCTGCAGGGAAGTATGATTTTTCTGAACACAAAATTCTGTCTCGTAAGTGTGTGTGACATTTCTTATTGGTATTCAGGAGTTAAAATGTGCTTTTAATATTTACTCAGCTATGAAAGTGCAACTTTCGTAATTGAATGTACATTGGTATTAGTTTATTGGAGTTGCTGATTAATTTATGGATGCTTCATTCTTGTTCCATATGAACTAATGTTGAGAAAATAATTGATTAAATTATTTAGAAATGTAAATGTAAATTATTATTGAGAGCTTCTTCCTTTTTCTCTTGCTTGTTGTCATTATTGTTTTTGTTTTTTTCCCTTTTTTTTTAACTAATTAGCTATGAAAACCTGCTTAGGTACAGAAATAAGTATATGGGTAAGGGGTCAAGGACTTTTGGAGCCGGATAGATTCTCTATGTGCCATGACCTATGAGAATGTTGTATCTCCACGATTACTGATTATGTTGTTTCAAGGAGATAACCTCATTGTTTTACCTTTATATGCATATCTGTTTCTCTTAGTTAGTTGCTTTTATTTTCTATGCCGCAGATCTCAGATATTGAAAATCTAGTGGTGGCCCCCATATCAAAGGCGTCTGCTAGACAAAGAGCTGGTAGAGCTGGAAGAGTTCGACCTGGGAAGTGTTACAGGTAACTTACTACAGATGATTAATATACAGTACTGTTTTTCTTTTTCTTAAACAGATGGGTAAACTTGTCAATTTTTACTATTCATGATCTTATAATTTGATCTTCAATTTTTACTATTCATGATCTTATAATTTGATCTTAAGCATGTTTTATAATAGTCATTTCAGTTAACAGAAACTATATGGTTTCCATTCTCTACTGTATTTTATTACTTAGAGAGTTGAGGGCGTGACATTGAGTTTATAATTTGTTCACCAAGGCTTCTAATTATTGAATAAAACTTCTACTACCCTTTACCTAGGGTGTGGGAATACCTTTGCTAACATTATTTTTAAATTAGCAATTAGCTATTGCAGGATGAAACATACGAGGACTGTTGATAGTAGGAACCAAGATTTTGTTTCATAGGACTTTCTGCAGTGATACAAATATGCTCTCTGGTGACTTAAAACTTTAAGTACATATTAAGCCCCAATATGACTTTCTTTTAACTGTTCAAATATGCTACAGATGTCTAGTTCTTATTTTATCCACCTAACATCTTAGGTCATGAATTTGTTTGGTAAAATTCTTTGAACTCCTGATAAGAAATCCTCCTGCCTTATTTTTATAAACTTGATTTGTGATACATTTTGCTCAATCCCGATGTTTTTTGTATGCAAATTATAGATTTTATGGCTTTACTAGTTAATTTAGATTATCATCTGGTGGTTTTCTTTGTCTTTTTCAACTATAACAGCATATAATTACATATGCTGGTGTCTGCAACCAGGTTATACACGGAAGAGTACTTTGTCAATGAAATGTCTTCTGTTGGGATCCCGGAGATGCAAAGGTCAAAACTTGTTTCCTGTGTGATTCAGGTACCCTTTTTTTTTTGGTTTCCATGATGTACACATGCTTCCTTTCTACAAAGTTATTGTTGTTGTTGCTGCTGTTGCTTTCATACTATTGGCCAAATAATCTTCAAATTCCAAGAATTGATTTTTCTAGGTAAACATGAAGTTTTACATTGGAAGGTTTGTATTTTAGACTCTAATTGTTATTGTGTTCTGATATCTCAGTTAAAAGCCTTGGGAATAGACAATATACTAGGCTTTGATTGGCCAGCATCTCCACCACCTGAAGCAATGATTCGAGCACTTGAAGTTCTTTATTCACTAGGTGTCCTTGATGATGATGCTAAGCTTACTTCACCTGTTGGGTTTCAAGCAGCAGAGATTCCATTAGTATGTTGCCTCCAGACTATTGTAGAGATTTTTGGCTTTTATTGCTGGATCGTTTATTTATGCACATCATTCTCTCATCTGCGGGGAATAATTATGAATTTCTTTTTGGAGTGAAATACATGTTCTAAACATATCTTTTACCTTATATATCCACTGGATGACAAAGTGAGGAAATGTAGTAAGAGTAGCGTTGTTACTTCAAAGAGATCTTATTGTTCATCAGCTCAGCCTGATGCTTTTGTTTGATTTGTTTTTCAGTTATTTTGCATCTTTAATTTAAATCTGTTGTTCTAAATGAGTATTGCTGGTTATCATGAAATATTTTCTGTTGTATTCATGGCAAGCATAGGTTTTCTTGGTTAGAATTTATAAGACATGAACTCAAATCTATGTAAATTTTGCAGGATCCAATGATATCAAAAATGATACTATCTTCAAACCAGCTAGGATGTTCTGATGAGATCATCACAATCGCAGCTATTCTCTCCATCCAGGTAGAGCTTTTTGGTTCTTTATTCAAGGTTTTTTTTTCTTTTTTCTTTTTTCTTTTTTCTTTTGTTTCCTCAGCTTAGTAGTTGGAATTGGAAAATTCTAAGAAAGCCATAAGAAAGTACCCTATAAAATAGTTAGCGATAATAATAAATTTACAAGGAAGAATCCATTTACAGGAATTATACAAATAATGAGTGCATGAAGTAAATGTTACCTTGTAGGTTAGTTAATGCTTTTCATGTCTTGTTGCAGTCTATTTGGGTTTCTGGTAGGGGGGTGCAAAAGGAATTAGATGAAGCCAAGTTGAGATTTGCAGCTGCTGAGGTATTTGATTTTGTCTATCATTCTTGCTATTATCTTGTGCAGTGAACAGTTCTATGCATTGAAGTTAATTTCTTGATTGTATGAATTGGAAGTAAGATATCCTTGACCCTTGTTTGTACCTCTTGTAGTCCTGCCAATTGAGCAACTGTATCTGGAAGAATCTTATACCAAGCCTTGTCTGCTATATTTTGAAAAAAATATCCTTCCTAGCCATCTTCTCGTAACTAGTTTACTCATCCAACAATATCTTGCTTCATCTTGCATGGAGCTATAATTCTTTTTCCATTTTATTTTATTGTTCATAGCTGCATTTAACTAGTAGTTGTGATATATTCTCCTACTTTTAATATTTGGGCTGATGCTCAATGATTTTAAGTAAGTTTATGTAAAATGAAACTTATATGTTGGTCACCTGGTCTTTAATTTTACAACCTCATTTCTAGTACATTTGCATGTATGCTGCGGTTTCATCTAATTTTATTCTACACCGGTCTCATTAACTGCATCATTTGATTAATTTTGCTCTTCATTTCATTTGTTAACCAACATATCTTGTTTTTCTCATCTCAAAAATTTTAATGTCATAAAGGTTTTTTTTTTATGCATTGCAGGGTGACCATGTTACATTCCTAAATGTTTATAAAGGTTTTCTTCAATCTGGTAAATCATCACAATGGTGTCATAAGAATTATATGAATTACCAAGCTATGGTATGCATCTGTTCTTACTACTCTCTGTAAACTTTAGATATGGTTAAATTTTCTTTCTGCTTTTTGTTGGCTTTTCTCAATGAAATCTGCTGTCGTTCAGTTTTTCCATCCCAGATATTTTAAATGGTGCAATTCATATAGATTATGTTTTGATACTAATTCAATTTGTTCTGCAGAAGAAGGTAATTGAAATTAGGGAACAGCTCAGAAGAACAGCGCTGAGATTAGGCATAGTCTTAAAATCTTGTGAAGGGGACATGCTGGTAGGTTTTGCAATAATTTACTGATTTTGTTCTTGGGAGAGAACAAATAAATCCGTTTATAATTAAAAAAAAAAAAAAACTTTTATAAGATTGCTACCCTCATTGAAGTAGGTCTTGTATGCTTTCTGTTTGTTGCTTGTTCCTACTAGTGCCCTGCTCTTTTCTGCACATTGAGAACTTATTTATAGCTGAATGTGAAAGTGGATTTATCCTATCGGAATCTATATTAAGCTCAGGAAACCTTATGTTATTGCTTATTTTGCTTAAATACATGTTCTTGACGGATTTCTTCTAGTGGTCTGAGTTAACTTTCTGGTTCATATGTTTTCTTACCTTTTGTTCCATTGCTAAGGATGTGCTAAAATAAAAGGTGGGAATTTCATAATAAAATTAAAATGTGAAACAGTAAATACTTTGGCCTTAGTTTCTCCTTCGTGACCCAAATAAACTTTCATAAGTGGCTTTTTGAGTGGCATGCAATTGTGCACTGTCTTTCCTATTTCATGAACCTTAATAATTTGATGTGTCAGACACTCAGGGAGGTTGACTCTTCGTATCTTTTGGCTTTTCCTCTTCTATTAAACATGCTTTGACTTTTGAAAACATTATTTGTTTGCATGTGTACAGACATATAGATCTGATTTTCACTGTCCTCCACTGCTCACTTTCTTTCTCTAAATGATCTTGTAGGCCGTACGGAAAGCAGTTACTGCTGGATTTTTTGCAAATGCAAGTCGTTTAGAAGTGAGTGACTTAATTTTCCATGTTTCCTGCCAGACTAGAAGTATGGAATATGGACATGATATCATCTTCCTCCATTCCAGTAGGAAGTTAAATACTTTAAAACAGTGAATCGTATTCTTTTTTAGCCTAATGTCTTGATAAAAGTTGTGATTATATTTTATTGAAAGGCATTCAGTCATAACGGGATGTACAAGACTGTTAGAGGTTCTCAAGAAGTTTATATTCATCCTTCGTCTGTGTTGTTCAGGTTAGTAGGCTGGAGTTTGATATTTAAATATTTAGTGAATTTCATCCAGTGCTGCAAATATGGCATAAACATCAAAACAAGAATCACATGCTTTGTTTTGTGATGCAATTGATGCTCAATCGTGAACTGGTTCGTGAATATTATGCTAGCAATCCATATTCAAGTGACATTCTCAATTGCAAATGTGTTGATGGTTATAACTTTAGCTACATCTGATAGGGTGAGGATATAGTGACTAAGTAGTGTTAGGCTTACTACTCTCTTCCTTGCCACATATATGTGGAAGGGTAGGCATGATTGTGACTTTCCAGTTTATAGATGTTGAATAACCAATAGGAGATGTTTTCAAGATAAACTTGTTCTGGAATCTAGTACTCATTCATGAATGCATTTAATTAGTTCATGCATTGGTCACACGTTTACATTGTATTCTAGTGTTTACATTAATATGGTCAATGTTCAAGGAGTTATTTTGTGGAAGTGTAAGGGTTGTGAAAGTACCAGGTGTCTTATAAACAGTAATGTAAGTTTTTGAGTTGTGCATGTGGAAGTAAGTTGATCAGAGTTTCAGTTTCAAAATACTTCTTTCTCTTGTGTTAGTTTCTTGCTTCACCACTATATTTCTAAGGACTGGTATCATAGCTTTTGAGAAAAGATGATGAGTAGTGGAATGTTTCCTTTTCAATTTTCAAAATTGTCAAAGGAAAATTATGACAATTGGTGCATGCTATGAAGGCTCTTCTTGGTTTTCAAGATACATGGGAGGTTGTAGAGAGGTTACGAAGAGCCTGAAGATGAAACAACCTTGAATCAAGTGCAGAAGGAAGCTTTGCAAAAAGCTCGCCAGAAGGACCACAAGCCCTCACTTTGATACATGTATGATTAGGCATGTTTGCGAAGATCGCTTCTGTAGCAGGTGCAAAACAGGCATGGGATATTCTCCAAATTGCCTTATAGGGAGATGATAAGGGGAAAAGAGTTTGTCTCCAAACGTTGAGAGGAGAGTTTGAATCTCTCCATATAAAAGATTCTGAATTGATTTCAAATTATTTTTTACGAGTCCTGACTATGGTGAATCAATTGAGAAGGTAGGGGAGAACTTGGAGTATGTACGGGTGATTGGAAAAAATTCTTCAATCTCTAGACTCAAAATTTGAACACATAGGAACAGCCATCAAAGAGAGGAAGAATTTGGAGACTTTGACCATTGATCAGCTTAGTGGTATTTCACTTGTTTAGAATTTAAGTTCAGGATTCAATTTATGATTTGAGGCCACTTATTTTGAATTTAGGATCAATGATTTTATTGAATGTTTCTCTAAGAACTAGTATTCGTTGTACTAGATGTTCACTGAATTTCATCAGCTGATAGTATTTATGAATATTGGTGCTTAGAATGATCCTTGAATGGATTTAGATGATGGCTTTGTATGATCTTATGATAGAATCTAGATAATATGGCGTCTCAGTGTCTGGGGCTTGACAAATATGGTCAAGTTTTGCTGTTGAGTTCTCATATTGTGTTTTGTACACGTGCAAAGTCTGATCATCTGAAAACTTTTATCTTGTTGCAGAGTTAATCCAAAATGGGTTATATACCACTCTCTTGTCTCAACAGACCGGCAATACATGAGGAATGTCATGACTGTTGATCCTTCTTGGCTAACAGAGGCTGCTCCACATTTTTTCCAGCATCAACGAAGACCGGATCCAATTGTTCACTAACCACCTTCGCAATTGTTTCTCTAATGGATGTAAAGAGGATACAACTCAATTTTGTCGTGATTATTTAATCTCTTGAACGGTGGTTATCTATGATATAGATTATGTATCATTTTTCTTATTTCATTAAAGAAATTTGTTCTGTTTAATGCTTTGATTTTTCTTCTTAAAAAACAAGTTTGTCCTAGTGCATGTGTTGACTGTTCTGCTGAACTTGTTGCTTAACCGTGTGAAATTCTGTCAATAAGCTGAGATGCCTTCAATTTGTCTCCATCGTCTTGCTCGTGTGAATGAGATCTGAACCCTAGTTATATAGTGCCCTGTTTGCAGGTTTTACCGGCTAATATTTGCAAGATGCTGGTTGGTTTAATTTGTCTTTACATGAAAACTACAAGTTAATTTCTTGCTCAGTTTTCGAGTTTCAATGCTTGGGTTTGGTTTTAGAATGTTTTAGGTTCCATGTCTTTTATTGACATAGGTTAGGATCGCTCATGCTACTAATCGTTGTTGCTGCTACCGTTACTGATGATACCAGCGTAAAAAATAAAAAGAAAAAAAAATATTCAAACAAATATTCCTCATGATATCTCAATAAATACCACAAGTCACCAGTAATAAAAAGCATGCTCAAGCTGACCTGACTCTGTTACTCCTATTCCATATACAATCTTTTCGCACGCATTTCACCCATTCTAAGAGCATGTAAGAGCTTGTTTGGCTTTGCGACTGCGGCTGTGTTTTATTTAAAACGTATTTATAGTTATTTGGTTAAATAAAAATATGGCATACTATTTATTGGGGTCCATCTTTTTTCTGCGTTGGAAACGCAGTATTTGCAAAGCAAGAATTCCTTGCTTTTTTTGCACTGTTCACATTAATTGTATTATTCAATGAACAGTGCAATTAACATGAATAGTGCAAAGTGATGCACTGTTCATGTTAAAAATAGTGAACAGTACAATTCTCTTGCATTGTTTACTTGCACTGCGTGGACTTTCTTTTTTTTTTTGTGTGTTAATTTTTTTTTTGTTATTTAAAAAAAAAACTAATTTAGAGTGAATTTTATACATGATAATATTTTATCTAATTTTATTACACGCTAAAAAATTATGGAAACTGTAGTTCTTGTCAAATAAATTTTGTACGTAATGAAATTGTAGATAGTTTAATAGAACAATAAATTTTTTTTTATATAAAGTATGATTTATTTCATGATGTTACCTCAATAGTTAAATCCACAATATTTAAATTAAAAACCATTAATATTAATTTATATTTTTTTAAATTATTTTATAACTTCAATTTCAAAAACATTCCTAATCAAACACATTAAACTATTTTTTCTTAAACTTCAATTTCAACCACAGTTTTAACCAAATACCTATTTTTTCAAACCAACCACAATTAAAAGTACTTTTTATAAAATAATTTTTTTAAAATCACAACTATAACAACAACCGCAATACCAAACACACTCTAAATCTACTCGGAATGAAGTTTCCACGACTTCATCATTTATTATTTATATCTCTATTTCATATAAGAACACGGGCTAATTATTGATTCTAAAAAAAAAAAAAAGTTTTGCAGTTTTGACTTTCAGTTGACTATATAAAAGAGGGACGCGGTCCACGATCCAGGGGAGGCTTCCCTGAGTTTGGTTCCCCGGAAATGTTGGTATGGGCCTGATTCGCCAATTTCCTTTCAGCAGATGGAATCAACCCATTCTGAAGAATATCAAAATCGATTTAGGAATATTGTTCTGAAAACCATCGGACGAGACGTTCACGCAGTAATTCAAAGGTACATGGTTCTTGCAAAGCATATGCTAAAAGTTCAAGCACAATTTCACTGGGATTTACGGAAGAGCAGCAGAGTTTGATGGCTCCTAAACGGGCTTGGTTGACCTCCATTATCCTAATACAAACTCTCCATGATATTGCAATAGCTATAAATATCCCCTTGTTCTTAGTGTAATATATTTCTGGTTCCCAGGCCTCGAACTTCAGGCAGGGATCTAGAGCAATTATAATTCAGTAAAAAAGAAGACAAAAAAGGTGTCTGTTTGACACTCTCTCAGGTTCATCTCTCTCAAACTCAGGTTTGTTTTGACTAATGGTTGTTCGGATTATTTGCTTGGCAATTGTCTCTGATAGCTTCTTCTCCCAATTCCCATTTTTGGCAAGCATTATTGCATATGCTACCCCATATCCCTAGGCGTGAAAAGATGGTCCCGTTGATGCCTGATCCTGAAAAGACCAATGCTCCTCCTGAGTATGTCACAAAGCTGTTATGGTGCAAAATCCTTGTGATAGAAAAGATAGGAGAAATGGCGTACGAGCTTCAGCCACCTGTAGGATCCAAAATCCATCTTGTGTTCCCTTTATCACGAGGCAGCCAATATCAGCAGCAACAAAAGGGCAGATGTTTACTAGTTGAATTTGGACTGGGGAATGGAACCAATGCATAACAAGCCAGTTGTTCAACTCCTGTTACAGCAGTTGAGTTTTCCCTTTGGAGATGCAAACATGGGAGGACTACAAGCTTCTGCAATCAAATTTTCCCAATTATAATCCTTGAGGTCAAGGAATTGCTGACTCCAGGGGTGTTGTAATGAACCAATTTTAACCAAGAGAGGACTGCATCGTTAGCATTGTAGTCTTCTACGCAGAGGATTATTGCCGATAAATGAATGGTTATTTATAGCTACTACATGTGTCATGTGGTTAGCAGTCATTAGCTGAGTCAGTTAGAAGTTAGTTGTGGACTAACACTATTCCCGCCAAGATCCTCTGCATAATTTTACTGTTTCAATAGTTGCCAATCATTAAGCCATATAATTATTTTTGACTTCTCATTTCTCTCTCTCAGATTTCCAACCATTCTGCAGTAAAGGAGCTGATCAGTTGAATAAAAATGAACATAGCAGCACTCATACTTCTGCCAGTCCTTCTAACCATCCAGTTTGCGAGCAGCCGCTCCATTAGAAATGAGTTCTCCGATCTAATATCTGATGGCTTGGATCAAAAAGGTCAAAACAACTTCTTACAACTAAACAATCTGGGGACAACTGTGACTTGCGAGCCGATTTATGGCTTCATGCCTTGCACCACAAAGGTTTGGGGCAACCTCTTCCTTTTGGTGGTTTACGAGTACTTGCTGTCCCTCGCAGATAAATACATTTCTAGTGGATCCAACCTTTTCTTTCAAATGTTCGGAACTGGTGTATTTGGTGGTAGTGTGTTCTATGTGGTTGGTAAATTCCCACAAATTGTATTGGTTCTTGGTAAGCCCTTTTCTAACACTTCCTTTTTATCTCCGCACATGGTGTAAACCTTTCCCTGTTTGCTATTCCTTGTCGAAAAAGATCTGAGGTTAATCTTTGGAAATAGGACTATTCATAGAATATTTTCTGGTAGGAAAAGAACAAAAATCAGTAAGGTTTTATAGTGCCAATGTTGTGGTTCTGTTTGTGGTTTGGTCAGGAACTGCTTGATAAAAATGACTGTTCTTTTTCAGTGACCTTGCTCTCAGCCAGTGAAAATGTTGTCGGATCAGCAGTATCGATGTCAATGGGGTTTCTTGCAGGCTCAACGATGATGAGCCTAACAATAATCTGGGGTTCTGTTATTGCTTTCGGAAGCTATGATCTTCAACAGACTAATTCCTCAAACTTGGAAAACAAAACGCCGTGCCTTTCCAATGGTCTTTTTTTTTTTCAGTCTTCTTGAGCCAATATGCAAAGATCTTTTCTAATTAAGTAAAATGAAATTCAAGTGTGTTCTGGTATACAGGTTATGGTGTTAAAACTGACATTCTTACCAAGTATACTGCAAGAATCATACTTCTGTCAATGATCCCATATTTAATACTTGAACTGTCGAAAGTTTTCAATTCTTCTTCAGCAACACGAGCAGGAGTCCTGATTGCTCTTATTGTTACAGTTATTTTACTGGTGACTTACTGCACCTTCCAGGTAACAGATTTAATTCAACAGAATGATCATAACTTCGAAACATATGATGCGCGCTCTTATGAAATACATTTCGGAATATATCAAAAGAGCAAAGAAGATAAATCACTAGAAGCGTATGCTTTAAAAAGTAGCTAATAGAAATTGAAATATTGGTCTTTAATCATTGATTGCCATCCTTCTGATATAGCAATGGCACCTGCTATACAGATTGTTAAGAGCTATACTAGTTAAGAAAATAAGTTCGTGCAGGTATTCCAGCCATGGATTCAGGATAGAACACTCGAGTATTTGATTCTGTCATATGTGAAGAAGAACCTACTACAATCTCTATGCAATCCTTATGGGAGGCCCATTGAATTCAAGATAAGACAGTAAATTTTCTAACTCATATATTGATCACTTTTTTATAGGCTATTATTTCCACTTGAGAGTTCACTACTTACCATTGATTAACCTTTCCTCGGTATATTTTCAGGTTGTTTCACAAGATTGATCTGAATAAAAATGGTCAAATATCAGAAGATGAAGTGAGAGCATTTTTAGTGGGAATAGAAGCAGGAGTGGTTGGCTTGATTGGAGACCATTGTGTATCAAAAGTGATGGCAGAGTTTGACTTCTCTGGAGATCATGGTATAAGCAAGGAAGAATTTATTCGAGGGATATCGAAATGGCTTGATGAGGCTAATGGCGTTGAAAACAACGGAAACCAGACAGAATTGTTCAATAGTAATTTACCGGTATATGCTCATCCACTCTCAGGTCCTTTTCCAAAAGCTAAGAGTTTCAGGAACAGTAATAACCAATTGCAATATTGCTAGGGAAGTAGAGAAGAACAGCAGATATGGGAGGCTGAACAACAGGATTCTAAGAATTCCGATGAATGGAATTACAGTAAGGCCACTTACTTCATCCTTCTGGGAACTGCTATTGCAGTTCTTCTGGCAAAACCCTTAACCAAAACACTCCAAGAACTTGCGACAGCTATAAAGGTCCCCTCTTTCTTGGTGTCGTATTTTTTGGTACCCTTCGCTTTGAACTTCAGACAAGGATATAAATCAATTATTTCTGTCAGTGATAAGAAAGAGAAGTCCGTGTCTTTGACACTCTCTCAGGTTCATTTCTCACAAACTCAAGTTTCTTTAGATTATTTTGGTGATAACAATGTGGTGTCCTCAGGCTAGATTCAGTGAACCGAAAAAATTATTTTCTTGCGACCTCCTCTAAACGTCCAAACATCTCTTTTGATCAAAGAGTCGTTAATGCAGATCTTGGAGTCCAAGAAACCAAGTGCTATGCTATAGATGTCTTGCATGCATGAATGCTTATTTTCTAAATTGACAGGGGAAAGTTTTTGTGCAGATCTATTGTGGGGTATTCATGAACAACGTTCTGGGTTTGACGTCATTCTTGACTATTGTTTATATACGAGATGTGGAATGGGATATCACAGCTGAAATTCTGGTTGTTCTAGTAATTTGCAGTGGAATCGGTCTATACTCCAGCTTCTCTTCCAAATTTCCATTCTGGACATGTCTTGTAGCTTATGCTCTTTATCCGATATCTCTGGGCTTTCTTTACGTTCTCACCATTTCTCTCGGATGGGGTTAAAACCTGTTCACACCAATTGTTTATGCTGATACTTTTCATAAGGCGTGATTGCAAGGGGACAATAAACTGGATGGAAACTCAATCACTCCTATGAGTGAGTGTTTCACAAACTTGATAGATCGAAATTTATTGTGCTAATGTGTCTTGTCCATATAAAATTATGTCATTTACCTTTGTGGTTTTGTCTGAGGCACGCATTTAAGTTTCTTTTTCTCATCCATGCATCTGGGTTTTTGGAGCTGTTTGAGGCAACGGTATCAATTCCAGCTGTTTTATTTTTTCAATTCGAAGAGAACATTTTGACTTCGAAGCATACCCAGATTGATTTTAGGGCTGTTTTGAGTTGGGATGCAAACCATATTTCATGATTTAAAAAAAAATTAATTTTTACTAAGTAAATTGATTGAAATCAAGAACAAAATTGCAAGAAAATTAATATTTTGGGATCAATTAAAGGTTAAATTAAAAACTTTCGCAACCAAGCATCATTTTGCAAAAAATATCGAATTATAAGGCCTCAATTGACTGAAATCAGGGGTGAAATTGAAGAGGTTTGAAAGTTTGATGGTCAATTAGGGGTAAACTTGCATAAATCTAAGACCAAGAACCAAAGTGAAAAAGGCACTGAAATTCAGGATTAAAATTAAAGTTCAGTAATGGCAAAATTGCATTAAATCAAAAGTTTTGGAGTCAATTTGGAGTAAAATTGAAGGAAATCAAAAGTCAAAAGACTAAATTGAACTTTGGCCAAAACCCCCTAGTTCAAGGCAAAACGGCGTCGTTTTTTAATAAAATAAAAAAAGAGGAACCAGACGATGCATCATCTGGTTCCTGTTCATTATCTTCTTCAATTTTGCTCGAAAAAGCTTCCTAGGTGGCTACTTTTCAGGTACATTTAATGCCTTATATCTCCACTAAATGTGACAACACCTGAACCAAAACAATCACCTGACATTTCTCTATAGCGCAGTATAGTCTGTTCAGGCTTATTGACAAGACAGCGGCCATGGCATCGGCCTAGAAAGGCCAACTTAAGCAGCCTTTAGCCATCGAATTTGACAGCCTTTAACTCAAAAAGCCTACTTTGAACCAACGATTGAGATCTTTTCCAACTGAATCAATGACTGAAATTTTTCTCTAATGAATACAAGATTGCCCTCTTCCACTCTCTATAAATAAGGGTGGATTTCATGGCCTCAGCATCAAGAAAATCAGATGTGGTGCAAAAATTGAAAAAAATCAGCCTTTCCCCTCGGTTTCTATCATTTTTTTCTTTTATTTCTCTCTCCCCACCATTCCAGCTTATTCGCTGCCAGATCCACCACGTGTCGCCAGCCGACCACCCCTCACGCTTGGAATAGCCACTATTTCTTCCTTTCTCTCATTTCTGTAAATTCCTTATCCCTCTTCCCACAACTAATATCGGTCACCATTTCTCTTACCAACGCTTCCTGAGCCATCAATTCAGCCTCCTGATCATGGACGAGACCCCTACCTCTAGTGGCCTTCTCCTCCCCCTACAACAAAATCCATGGTTGGGCCATGACCATGTAAAAGATGGGTTGGACCCATGTCAACCCAACCCACCAAAAAAAGGTTAGAATTGTTGGGCTGATTTTGGCCCAACATAGTTGGGCACGGCCTAGTTAGTTGGGTCGGACCAACCCATGTATTTAATAATATTTAATTGTAATATTAAAAAAAACAAAAAATCCAAAAAAAAAAATTGAAAATCCTTCAAAAAACTATATGATTTACTTGCATGTTTTTCTGCCAATTTTGTTTCATATTGGGTTGTATTTTACATTATAAGATACAAATCCAATATTAAAATATCCAATTTTGTTCGAAATGTTTCTAAAAAATTTCACAAAATTTCAAAAAAAAAATCTCAAAACTTTTAAATTAATTTTCATGTTTTTTTTAAAAAAATAAATATCGTAACCAATTTATGATTATCCATTAGGGTTTGGCCAAAATGTTAAAAACCATTTACCGATCATTTTTTTATATTTCATATTAGGGTTTAGAAGTAAACTTTAATATATGTGGGGTGTAAAACTACACAATATAATACACTCTTAGATATTAAAGATATAAAGTGTAAAATAAATGTAATGCTAAAATTCAGATTTTAGAATGGTTAGAATTTAACCCAGTAAGGTAGAGACTCTCTCATGAAATGAGATCTATCTTGAACCGTAAATGAGACCAACAAATAAAAACTTGACCTAGAAAAACAATCAAACAACAATTCAACTTACCTTAGATAGGGTGCACTGGGAGTGATGTGTCTTTCCCTTGCACAACCAGTCTTTTACTCAGACTCTCGTATACCATAGGTTCTTAGTAATCATAATATTAGGTGGCGACTCCTGAACATTAATTATAATTTTATAATTAAACCTAAAATTGTTTCCTTCCCAATAACAATACCTCTTAGGAGGCATCAAAACACTCACCAGCCACCGACATCGCACCCGCGACAATTGTCATGCAATTTTATCTTTTATCTTTCAAACTTAGGGATTGAAATGTCAAGAAAATAAATTTTTGGATCAAAATTATAAAAATTAACTCTGTAAACAGAAAAAGGAAAGTAGGTGGACTAAAGAGAGCTTTCTCTAGCGAATTGGATATTTACCATTTGTTTTCTTTTTATTTTACACTTCGATCATTTTTATTGAATTTTTTTCTCTCATTAATAAAGTTTAAGAAATTGATCATTAATTTGATATAGAAAGATGTAATTGAAAAAAAAAATTGGAGAATAAAATAAAATAAAATAAAATAAGCTATGGTATTATGATTCCTACAATGATTTAATTACTTAGCTATTTTAGTATATTTTATAATATAATAGAGTGAAGATAAAAAAAAAAAAAAAACTCATTTTTCGACAATTAATAATTTTTTTATTTGAACCATGATTAATAAACTGATTGTTGTACGGATCTCTTTTTTTTCCCCCTCCTCGCAAAGGTTAATGGACAGTGCTTTCAAGTTTTGATACTTCTTGCCTAGTTTATTTTTATTTTATGATCTCTCGATTTTCTAATTTTTGTTAGTGCCGCAAAAAGGCGACTTGTTAAAA
>Ga0325411_1002314_pt1 | contig 21486 bp, 4 predicted proteins | sample PopdelMetagenome_13_FD_206181 | JGI IMG/M metagenome (GOLD analysis project Ga0325411, IMG submission 206181) | Populus deltoides microbial communities from Bellville, Georgia, United States - Xylem-PdIQD-R4 | ecosystem: Host-associated > Plants > Phyllosphere > Stem > Wood/Secondary xylem...
ATATAAAATAATTTTATTCAGATTTAATATTTTTTTTTTTGTTTAAAAAAATATTATATATATATATATATATATATATATATATATATATATATATATATATATAGAGACACACCTCTAATTTTAGGTTCATTTTATCACATTCCTGTATTTTTAATATTTTTCATAACAATCCTGAGTTTTTCGTAAGTTTCAATGTAACCCATGGTATTTCAATAATAGTCATGAGATCAACATCCTACGTACAAGCTTTAAGCAAGTCAACTCCCACGTCCCATCATTTGTAGATTGATTTTTAAAAAAATAAAAAATAAAATAAAAGGTTAACAAAAACAATGGGTCCACCATATGCTGCAGAAGCTGCCATATATATATATATATATATATATATATATAGACAGACACACCTCCAATATACAATTTACTATTTATTTTAATAGTCTAATTACTATAGTTTTCTTTTTTTAATCTTGGACTGCGTTTATTTTTTGAAATTTACTTTTTAGAAAATTATTTTTCAAATTTTTCTATATTTATTTGACATTAAAAAAGTTGGTCAACGGAAAATACTTTTCAGTCAAAAAAAAATTTAGATTGATTTCCAAAAAAGTGTTTTCCTGAAAAATTTGGACGGAAAATATTTTCTGGAAATTGTGAAAAATTTAGAAATATCATATTATTTGCTGATTATATCAAATTTGGTCCTCAAACTTTTGATTGCTATATATATTTTATTTTGAATATTTATTTTTCAATTTCATCTTTTAAAATTTAATTTTTATATTAAATTTGGTCCTCGTTTTTATAATTGTTATTTGCTTTTTTCTTATTATTTTTTTATTGAAATTTTTTATTTATCAAATTTGGTCTTTATTCTTTTGATTGTTACTTATTTTTTTGAAATAATTTATGAAATGTTAATTATTATTATTTTAATTTCTTCATCTTTTATTATTTTTTTATTTTTTTAGATTTAATCTCTATTATTTTGATTATTATTTATTTTATTTGAGATCATTTATGAAACTATATTTTTTTTCAATTTTATTCTCATTTAACTTTTTAATTTATAAGATTTATTCCTTATTAGTTTAATAAACTTGAGAAAAATAAAACATTAATAAGTTATTTTCCAGCTCATTTTTCATGACATTACCAAACACTGGAAAGTATTTTCCAACTTATTTTCCACTACACTATCAAAATCAGAAAATAATTCACTTTCCCGTAATTTACTTAAAAGAAATTACTTTCCAGTAAATAAACGGGGCCTTAATAGAAGTCATAAATGTTTTGAAAATTAAATAAACAGTGAAATTACAATATTACCCATATCATTCCAATTTTTTATCCTTGTATTTAGGGGTTTTATGGTAATTTTTTAGTATGGTTGTTGTTAATTGGTATTGAGGGTATTTTTAATTTTATGCAATTAAAAAAGCTGTTGGTAAAGTACTCACCAACACATTAGTTACTCTGTTGATTTTGGACGGCGCGTCCGGCTGACTGGCAGTGAAATTGGGCCAAGAAATAGCCCAAGGCAGCCCAAAAACCAACAACCCTAGAGCCAATCCATCATCACTAAATTTTTTAATGCAACCAGCCAGTGGAAGAGAAACCTGAAAAACAGAAGTGTGTGTGAGGAAGAGTTTTTGTTCCATTTCTGTCAGGTAAAACAGCAAAAGAGATGGCGTTGAACAACGGTCTTAGATCCGTCTCCAAGCTATTCACTGCTTCCGAATCTCTTCTATCCAAGTCAGGTCAGTAACTCTCTTCTTTTCAACCACAAAGATCTTAATTAGTAAGCCTTTTGATTATTTATCAAAAAAAAAAAAATCTATTTTGGTCTGTTTTGTTTGATCAGAAAGTGAGGGAAATTAGTGGGTAACTGGGATTTTATTGGTTTTGGGATTTTGGTCTTAGGATAGAAATGGAGGGTTATGTTCTTTTTAGATCTGATACTAGGTTTTTTGATGTTTTCATGTATATGACTGGTTTCTGTTGTTTTTTTTTTAAAAGTGAAATTGTGGGTTTTGTTTTATAATTTGTGAGGGTTAATGTTTACTGGGTATTGTTTATACATCATGGAAAAGACTAAAATTTGCAGCTGAAGTGTATTATTGTGCCTGCAAACTTGGATTAGCTATTCGTTTCTTGCCTTGTTTTTTGATTATTAGGTAATGTTCAATATGTTGTGATAAGAGTCATTGCACATTTATTAGGATTATAATTGAGCTGTTTTGAATCTTTTTAGTCTGCAATGAAATGTAATGGTCAGTGTAAGGTAATATTTACTCGATGAAATCAGCTATTGTCTGGGATCGAGGCTTGGTTATTGTTGTATGAAGACAAGCTATTTGCAAGCTTTTTCTTACCCACGTGGACATAGCTTTGCTTTCAATGAAGAGTATTATTTCCCCACTAGTAAGAGAGTATAATAATGATCATATGGGTGAAATATACACTAACAATCGTGTTGAATGATAAATGCATGTTATTATGGAACCTTGGTTGGTCTTACTAAAAGTTTGTAAGCTTTTTACATTAATTCATGCAACAAAACAAATTAAAATGATGGTTTAGATCCTCTCTTTGGTATCTGTGTTTTTTTTTTCTTAAAAAAAAAACTCAGCTCTTGTTTTATTGTGAAAAAAACAAGATCTTGTCTTTTAATTATCAGGGGTATGTAATAAGAAAGCTACAGCTTTCAGTACAATTGAGTAAATTCAATGTCTTTTAGTGTTTAATTGATAAATGAAATACATGTAAATCCATTATATTGCATTTTAGTCTTCAACCAAACCTATCTAGCAAACATCTTTGCTTTTGCCAATTCTATCTAATCCTATGTCATCCCAGCTTAAGATTGCATGGGATTGCAGATGCTGTTGATGGATGTGTGAACTATGAGGTTTTAGATAAATTTCATGTCGTGGTTTCATGCAAAGATGAGTGAGAAATGGATTGTTGCCACATGTGAAGAGATGATCTGTTGGATTCATCTTGCTGGAAAGGTAGATTTAGTGAGCATAATACCTTTTATCAGTGAAGCGGAGGTTCTGCATCCACAATTCCCTTCCTTTGCCAGCTAGTTTTTATCACCCCCTCTTGTTACTATACTCTTTTTTCTGATAGAGATTGGTTAGGTGGGAGAATTGGATGCCACAGCCATCTACATCAGCAGATAACACCCTGGTGTCCTTCTGGTCTGTTTTTTTTAATAGATTTGATAAACTCCATGGAAGAGTGCTGGAAGACATGATTGAGTTGTAATACTTTTAAGTGTCTATGCAGTTATTGACCACGTCTCCCTCTTTGGATTGTACTTGCTGAAGTTTCTATTAGATAGTTTTGAATGTGATTATAAATTTTGGTAAACATCTTGTTCACATTAGTTCTTTTACATAAGTTAATTTCTCAAGGCAGGCTTCTTGTTTTGAAAAAAAATACTGCATCTTGTCCACTCCCATTTTCCTTCCTCTCCCTCTCGCTCTCCCAAAGTCATTTTGAAATGTTGAAAGAAGCTTATGCAGAACTTTATTCTTCCTCAACTGCTTTTGCTCCCAGCCTGTTTGTGGCTGGTTTATGTCAGGATTATTCTTATGGTACTAGGACTGAATTAACAGAAGAAATAACCGGTCGTGTCTTGTGACAGTGAATAGAGGTATCCACTCAACAGGGGTGAAGAGGATGGGAGGAGGTCATGCACATGGCCACGATGAACCATTCTATCTTCATGCAAAGCACATGTACAATTTGGACAGGATGAAGTATCAGAAAATCAAAATGCCTATTGCTGTATTCACTGCCTTCAGCATTGGAGTCCTGGTTCCTATCTATGCTGTCATTTTCCAGCAGAAAAAGACCGCATCTGGCTAGGTCATTATTCAGAGCTTCTTTTGCAATAACTGGAACAAGTTTGTAGCACCTGTGCTGTGGATTGTTGACATGGGTTCAATTTGATAGTTTTCCTATTTGTTTTTTTTCCACTGTTCAATTTGCTTTTCACTGTTTATTTTTGGAAATAAACATTCAATACTGCATCTTAATAATATCCTCCTGTAGGGAAACCACTTCCGTCGAATGGTATTATACTTTGCTTTGTCTATCATGCCTAAGATCACTTGAGAATTCAAATTTCTTTTTGCTGTTGTGATGAGTTTATGGTCGTCAGGCACATCCTGGTGGAACGGGTTATCATTCAATTTTCTACCATCTTGTTTTACCAAAGTATTTGCCCTGGCCATTTAGCCCTTTCTTTTTGCCTCGCATTCTGCTAGCTTTAAATGTTCTTGTATATCCTCGGCATCTGAACATGGCTCGCAAATTGGACGCTGTTTGAATGGTTATCCATCACTTTTGCGATGTGACGCCATGTATTTACAGAGTCTTATCATAGATTACTGTGGTTTTCGACTTTGCTGTTTGGTTTGGAAAATCTTAGATCCAGTTTCTATTCATTGATGTTCCTCGATGAATAACAATCCATGTTTGTGATGGATGATGAGGGGATTCGTTCCTGTTTAACAACGTTTGGGGATTCAAATTTCAGAACATGGTTTTCATGGATAGCCTGCCCTACTACTAAATTACCAAACGGGCTCGAATAATTGGTAACTAATTCGTCTCTATCTATCGTCTTGAGCAGCTGTTGATTTATCACTTCCCTATTCCATGTGTTGCATAAAGTAATCACAAGGTAAAGGTGGCTATGGTCTATGCATGAAAAGTTGAAGGTGCCATGGTTTTTTTTCTTTCTTGAACAATGGCGAAGGTGCTTTAAGATATAGACCATTTTGCTTTAGGACAAATTAAAAGTAGGATGTTAAAAATTATGAAGATTCGAGAGATGTGACGGCTGTGATCATGTTCTTTTGGATAAGCTTAGCTAGAGAGCATCTTGGGTGCTAACCATGGTCAATAATTGCAGGGAGTCCCGACTTTGGTTTAATCATGCTGCTTTCTGCCAGTGGACTATATATATATATATATATATATATATATATATATATATATATATATATATATATTATCATGTCAAAGAAGATTTAAACGATGCTGCAACATCCCTTTCGATAATATTAATATTAATATTAGTAATAATGATAATAATTATGATGATAATATATATTAAGAACAACAACAATCAACATTCGGTAAGAATTAAGATTTCATGTTGGAATTGAAAATGTCCATGTTGTTGTTAGAAATTATATGTGTGTGTCTTAAACTCTTAATTTAATAGTAATTATAGTTTTAGGTATTGTTTGGTAAATTTTAATAAAGTGTGGGAGCTATTTTTAAGTCATTCCTTCCATCTGCCTACCTTTCTTCCACTATGCTTTGGATCATGCATTTTTAGAGCTTTTAATCCCTTGCCCAGAAAATGGCAGAAAAATAGAGAGGTGCTGGTTTTTTTTTTCTTTTCTAATATTCAAAAAACTAGTTCGAATATTCTTAATCATTCTTAATGATCACATTCTTAGTCTTAAACTTTGCAGTATAGGGTTCCACAAGAAAGTATTGAGAAATATTAAACCTAAATCTTATACGTCTGAGGTTGAACCACCTCTTATAGCTCCTTAAGAAGTATTCTAGCACATATATATATATATATATATATATATATATATATATATATATATATATATATATATATATGCTTTTGAATCTCTCCTTTCTTGGTTAAAAATTATATAAAACTAAAATGCCTTCATTTTGTTTTATATAATTTATTCTTGTGGTTATTTTCTCACTGGAACTATGAGACTGAAGCCATTGATGTTCAGGTCTTTGGCATCTTGATTGGCCTATTTACTATAAAAATAAATAAATAAATTATGTTCTCCCCTTATATATACTCCCTTCAAAATCTTACTCACTGGATGACATTGGTTTTGACTGTCAAACTCGGATTTACTCTTTAATATCTCATATTAAAGATTTAAAATTTGATTTTTATTACAATCACATCCAAATCTCGATTATTATAAATAAACAATCACATTGAGAATTAATTAAAGACTTAAAAGGGATATTTATACAAAATATTTTAATTATGAATTTTAAATAAAATATTTTTTATGAAAGTTATACAATATTGCTAGGTAATACTATAATAATATAAAAAAAATAATGGTAATGAAATAACAAAGATGTTGAAGTAATTATAGTAATGAGAGTGATGAGATTAAAATAGTTATGGAAAAAAATATCATATTAAAGATGATGATCATAGTGGTGAAAGAGAAAGAGATGATCATAGGATTAGTGATAATTTTTAAAATAGTTATATGATATTATGATTCGATTATTATTTGTAAAACATTTTATGTAATTTTATAAATCAAAAATATATTTTTAATATAAACTGATTTCATAATTAATTTGTCTTTAAAACAATATAGTATTTTACACTAATCAATATTTTAATAAAATATTTTACATAAAATAAAGTTTCCATTGAAAAAATTTATTTTGGCAAAGGAAAAATCTAAGTAAGAAAAAGGATAATATAGCGAGTCAGCGACGTCTGGGTTTGCTGGGGGTAAAATAGGATACGAGAAGGACAAAAGGTAGACGACCAGAGATTCTTCATTATTTGCTCCCCACCATTTGCTTATATGTTACAGGTGGATAACCAGGCAAACCCTAATCCAACAAATCAATCCATGAAAAAGAAGATGGATCCTCCTAATCCATTAATGAAGGGCCATGTGGAAAACTGGCAAGGCCATCCTCCATTCTTACACTCTTCAAGGTTCCCTGTCTTGAACATAATGTGGTAGGAGAATCCCATTTTTAAGATACTTAAATTCTCTATAACCTTTTAGTTATGCTGATCTCTTGTTGTTTTTCCATTTCTTTTATATAATAATCATTTGCTCATGACAACTACCGCAAGAACTTGGAATATAAACAATGAAGATTTCTGCAGATAGATTTATCCCATAAAAGAGATTTCTTTGCACAGATCATGATAAGACTGCTGTCATGGGACAAATGTGGTTGCAGAAATAACAAAGTTGTTTTGGCCTTTTGGTCAATGTGTGTGCTTCGCAATGTTATTGTCATAATATATATTACTGTCTCCAAACCTTGGTTTTATTTCTTCATGTTCTATATATATAAAAAAATCAACGAACATTTTAGCACAAGAAAAAAGAGAAATAGCGTTTAGTTTATGTCTCGTAATAAATAGATTTATTTTATATTTATATTTTTTCAATCGAATATGTTTTATGTATGTTTCTTTATGTATGTCTCTTTTTTTTTACTATGTAACACTAGAACTTGAATTATATAAAGAAACAATTAAGAAAAATCAAGAAGAATAAAAGTATATAAGTTTTCTATAAAAAGAAAAATAATAATAATTGATGTACTCGTACCTTTTACCCACCAAAATCTCTTCGGTACAAAGGAACATGGAAACTTGAAACTATGGCCAGATCTTGGTAGAGAAATGGGGCCTTCTCTGACCCTCCGGGGGCCGGCCAAGTTCAATTCTTGATTCAAACTTGTAACTTCTCATAATGACAGGAGAGTGACCACTGAATTCATGTTGCAGCACAAAATCATCAAGCATAAAGGCATTTTTTACACCAATCTATGCATAGAATCCCATTTCTTTTCATATGAACAAACATGGCTAACAATCAACAATGGCTGCTTTCAAGAAGCCAAAGGCAACTCTACTATTACAAAGCGAATTAAGAAAATCAAAAGAGACACCCGGATAGTTTTAGCTCAAAAAATGACTGCTAAAAAGCCATTACCAAAGCAATAAAAGACTGCCGCAAACAAAACCGATCGAATTTAGACTGAAAAATAGTTGCTTATTTTGACAATATTATTGAGAATCATTAGGGTTTTCATCTCCACTGTCACTGCCTTGTGGCTGTTTTTCTTGATTATTTTGCTCTAGATCCATGCCCAAACCAACCCTACTACTGCTATAAGCATTCACACCACCAAATATCATCCCCATATTACTCTCTGACAGTCCTAATCCAAGCTGCTGATTAGCTCCCACTTGCTGCTGCACTATCATGGAACCAAGTTGAACTGGGTTCGAGACGCGGCCGCTGCCACCAAAATTCACTCTTTGCATTGATGTCACTCCAGCTGCTGCTCCTGCTGTAGGAAAAGTCCACATCTGGGGTTCTGTAACGGCAGCTGCTTGGGTGGCACCACCTCCGACCGGTAACATCCAGAATGTATTGCCACCATTTGTGGTTGCGGCCGGCCCAACTGCCCACATTGGAGTTGGCAGAATGTTTGTTGCTGGCCTAAAAGAACCAGCTGTTTCTTGATCTTGAACTCCAGTTCTTGATTTAGCAGAATTACTAGCTTCAATTGTTTCCGTGCTTTGTTGCTGTGTGGTTTCCTTAAAAAGATCTTCTCGAAAAGTCTTCCTCATGTAATTATCATCTGAAACAAGATTTTGAGGATACAACTGATGGTGGAATCCTAACATATGAGGGTTAGATGCCATAGCTCTTCGAGTTTCGCTGGCATCATTAGCATCATAGAAAGCTAATCCACTATGAAAAGAAAGAGGAGCTGATTTTGATGCAGGTGCTGAAATAGTAGCACCACTGCTACGTAAAGAAACATTCAAAGTGGAGAAATTGGCAGGAATTGTACCAGTACCAGTTGTAGCAATTATGGAAGGCTCGGCTTGCTGGAGTAACCACTCGATGGTTTCTCCATCAGATTTATGGCCTAATTCTCTTGTGAGCTGAAAGACACGTGCCGCACACATGGCTGGCATCCGGATGCGTCGGCCGCGGCCATCTACCTTGGTATGGCGGTCTTTTGATGGCCTCTTTATGGTGGATTTTGTAATGGTAGAATTGGAAGTTGAAGTGGAAGGATGGACACCAATTTGGCTGGATATGGAGCCCATAAATGGGCCCTGGCTAGTTGTTGTAGTAGAAGTAGACCCATGTTGTTGTTGAAGCTGTGATGATTGACTTCCAAGAGGGACTACTAATTGCAGTGAAGCTGCTACTGATTCCTCTTTTTGGCCATGGCGATCTTCGTCAGCACCACTGTTTCTTTGTTGGTTACGAGTATTTCTTTGTGACTCCATTAATTCCATCTGGGGTGGTGCTTTCAACTCCAAGCAACCACCTCTTCTTCTTCCCAAAACCTAGACTACTTTCAATAATAATCGCTTGGTTCTATCTCATACTTTCTTCTTCTTCTTCTTCTTCGAGTCACACCAGTACTACTTCTGAAAACGAAAATAAGATTAAAAGAACACAAAAAAAAGAGAGAAAGAACTTGTGGATTTCTTCTCGATCTTGTGAATTGTGATATCTTGACTCTCTCTCTCTCTCTCTCTTTTTCTCTCACAAGACACAGCACAGCACAGCACTGATAGTCTGGTAGTGCGTGGGGATCTTCTTTTCTTCCTTGTGATTGACTGCTGTCCCTCTACAAAGAGAGAGAAACGAGAGCCAATAAAGCTAAAAAAGAATCAGTATAGCTGGGCCTGTAAGATTACAGTAATGGTGCCCCCCACTCGTGGGGTCTCTTTTTCTCCCTCCTCCTCCATAAAATGAGAGAGAGAGAGAGAGAGAGAGAGAGAGGAATGTTAGTACTCGGAGCAATAAGTAGGGCTTGGCTTCCAAGATTTCATATCTCAAAATCTTCTACAGTTATACTATTTGAGAAGAAGGGGCTAAGGACTTTTTGGCACCATAGTGTTGAAAATTAAGCTGAGCAAAAAGAAAAAAAAAAAAAACATCTTAATCACTGATATATAGATAAAAGACACCACAAATAGGGGACTTTTTCTTCTCTTATTAGCTTTTATTAACCTATCCATGATGATCCATCTTCTATCTTTTTGCTTTTTCTTGCCCATTTTTTTAGTTTTCTTGTTGATAATGACGATCATGATGACGTTAATGATCAACTCTAACAACCCATTTCCTCTTTTCTTCCCCTCGTTAAAATACTTAATTGAGAGGTGTTGTGAAAAATCTACCGCAGAATATTACAATAGGAATAGGAATGATGCTTGAAAAAAAATATAAGATTTAATGTAGTTTGATAATATATTTATATTTATAGAAATGATGATTTTTTATTTTTATTATATTAAAATAAAATTATAAAATATATATTTACAGTAAACCCTAAACTGTTTAAAAGGTATTAATAATTTTTTTATAATATTTATTTACTATACTACGATGCTATATATATTGTGTTCTATTTTGCTTTACTTGGTATATTTTATTTCAATATATATCTATTAACCATAAATTACAACAGGACATGAACTTGGCTGATAAGTTAAGTTGATCGAGATTAATTTAATTTTTTTAAAATATAATATTTTAAAATAATATCATTTTAAATTATTTTTTAAAATTACCAGGTTAATCTGTCTAGCACACCTAGATCCTGTAACAGTGTTTCTTTCTCTATCTCTTACGTACTCACTCCAGCGTGTGCAATTCTGTGCAGTGAAAGTGTCAAGAAATGACAGTGATTTTCTTTTACAGGTGTGTGTGGGGGTTCAGACAAGACACAACTTAAGTGTTTTTAATTGGAATTTTCAAAAATCTTAAATTTATTATTTTAAATTAATTTTTTTTATATCTTTCTATATGATAATGTCAATTTTTTTTTAAAAAAAAATTATTTCAACATTTTATTAAACCACTACCACTATTTCGAGGATCTCCAAAACGCATATACCTGAAGAAATTCAGTCCAGGGTCCCCTCCCCTCCATAGCTGAAGCTCCCCCCTTCTCTCATCAATTTTTATTCAATTTTTGAGTTGGTCAATGATGACAAATAACCCTTCTTAAAATCTGTAGGTAGGTAGGTATTCATTGATGAACCCCATGACTGCTCTCCTGCCACTCAATTTTGAGGCTCTGGTAGAACCACAGACCTCCTTTTCTTTCCTTTTCTTTTTCTGAAAATCAGGGACTTTGATTTTCAGGTAAATTACACTAATTTTCCAAGTTCTATCTTTTCTTACAAAAAAAAAAAAAGATAGAACTTGAACTCTCGTGGAGAGAGAGGGATGCTGTTTTCCATGAATTTCTTTCGTGGAAAAACGTCCTTTTTATAATGCCATGGGATCGTGGACCTCTTGTGTTTCCTCACATCTAACATGTAACATCCTGTACTTATAACATGCTTGTGATTTTGTTGGAAATAGTACTTTGCGGACAAAAAACTTATTGAAATGATTCACCATTTTTATTAATAATTCTTCCTTGATAATGTCAAATTTACTCAATACCGCATTTAACCTTTGAGTTCCATTTTCAAAAGCAATATCTTATTTTGGTTCACTTTATTTTCTCATACTCTGGTTGATTAAATAAATAAAAAATTGTTTTCTATCTATATAGTGATCGGGTAAAACGTGAAAATTCACTCTTTAACATCCTTTTACTTTGTGTTTCATAGCTTAATTAACTTAGAATTTTGTAACTGAGTGCAGCTGCTAAATGTCTTCGTGTGAAGCAAAATCCATACTTCTCAAACCCTAAAATTAGATTGGCCCAGATGTAAACCAAAGTATTAATGCATGTGATCTAATTAATGTAATCAATCTTAATCAATTGTAAAATAATTGCGATGTCCCAAGAACATCCACATATCTCCAACTCCTTCTTGTAAGTATGGAAAAAATATATCTGCCATGATACAGTACTGACTCTGTCTCATGATAGAATTCTTTTTCAAAGAAGGTGAATCAAGGAGAAAGTTTCCATTAAAGGAGGTCCATAGTAAGAGCTTGGGAGGACAAGCAGCATGGCCATAATGGTGTACATTACGGAGGCAGAAGCTAGACAGCACAGCAAAGCATCATCTAATGGACTATGACAACTCATCCCAGCACAGCCCCACTCCACAATACACTACAATTTCTTGTTCTCTCTTTTGCTTTTGCTTTTCTTTTTTTACATTTATTAGAAAATTCCTCCAACCAAAACTTATATATATATATATACACACACAAATATATTGAAAGGTATTTGAAAATATAATAATAGTTATTTTTTAAAATATTTTTATTTAGAAATATATTAAAATTATTTCTAATATCAATATATTATAATAATAAAAAATTTTAATTTTAAATAATTTTTTTTGACAAAATAATTGTTGCATCTAACAGCTAAAGAGGTAACTAGACATCCGCCAGTCAACTCCGACATGACCCTGCTTTTCTTCTTCTAATATTTATATTTTTGGAGTATATTCGACAAAGTCAAGTAATCCAAGCTCCCCAACTTTTATATTCAACTTCTACATCGTGTATGGATACCTCATATTATGCAACACAATCCTCTTAACAAGATGAAAGAGAATCCAATTGCATCAATTTACACTTAAAGAATTGGATGCAGATCATTCAGATATATATATATATATATATATATATATATATATGCATGCTAAAATTAAATTGTTGAACAATTAATATTATGTTTTGCATCGTATATTCCGTGGAAGACACGAAACTATCCACTAAAATAAGAGACAAGTGGACTCTCTCTCTCTCTCTCTCTCTCTCTCTCTCTCTAGCTACATGTATACAAGGACCTGTGTGTACAAATCAAGGGTCACATATCTCTTTCTCCTAATGGAGAAAAAAGTGTCTAGCTCTGATAAATAAGTTCTGTCTGGTAGCTTACAAACGGAGCAATTAGAGACGATGAAAATTTCACAAGCTCCACGGTAAATTAATGTAGGAGTTTGATTTGATGAGAAAATGATTTTTATTTTATGGTTGCAATGCATGGATTATAATTTTTTTTATTGTTTTAGTGATTTCTTTGCGTTACATCTGTTCAGAAAAGAAATTAATCATTGAAAAAAAAGAAGAGGAGATATTTTGGGTATTGTTAGATCAGATACATGTATCCCTCGTTGATCAACTATATAGTCAGTGAAGACACGGTTTCCCTATTCATTTTCCTGTAATTCTTTTCGGTTTGTGTGATTCATCTCTTATTTGCTGTGTTGAAAACTATCACTTATTATTTTGCATAATATGATTTAATTTTATCGATTAAAAAATTAAAACATCAAGGGCTAAATTTAACACATCCATAACAAGAATAGTTTTTTATGGTAATTTTGAAGAAGAGGGTTCCCATTTATACCATAACTTGTGTGGAGAAAATGTTAACTATATTGTCATCATCATCTACTAGTACCCGGTATATTATGTGATTAGAGATATTAGTGGAAATGACAAGAATATTCTCATATAAAAAAGTCACTCCTTCTTCATCTTTAAGAGTGAAAACTATGGGCTCAAACGATCGAACCAACGATCTAGCAAGGGTGAAGACTTATTTCCTATATTTTTTTTTTTTCATTGTTAGAATCCCCCCTAATAGAGGTTCCTTCTAAGATTACATTAATCTCAAGTAAAGTTGTAGCGGATTGATCGAGGTCTTTTCTATTATGTTCAGGACGAAAATCCTTTTTTAGAAACTATTGAAAGGTAACCCTTAATTATCAGTCTTTCAATTTTTTTTCAAGACATAACAGTCCTATATATCATGTCCCTTATCTTTATGGAAAAGGTAGTATGTTTTAGATGTGCATGTACTAGGAGGAGACTTTATGGGTGAAGGATATCTGACAAACTTTTTACCTTGGATAGTTGCAAGGACTTCAGTGAGGAAGATGTTCAGTGGAGAAGCGTGTGCAACAGGATAACTTAGATGTTTCTTGAACAGTTTCTTTTGACTCCTCTTAGGGTTATTATATCTTCCAGGAGAGCAGTCTCGCTTGAGCAAGCGACCTCGTTTGGGGGACCTTTTTGACTGTTTGTCTATGATAAAACGAGGAGGACCATGACGTAGCGTACTTGCCACCTCTACTTGAATATGACTCTTCATAGTTTGCTTCACCTTCAGTAATCTTCTATCTAGTCGTAAAGCATACAACTCCCTCCACAAGGTTTCCCTCACCCAACTGATAAGGGCTTCTGAAGCTACCAGTTTGATTAAGTCTTCAACCTTAAGCATTTCCTCGTTGAATCCTTTGAGGTATGTCCTTATAGACTCATCTTCTACTTGGGTGATTTCAAAGATTCCAGTGGAACACATTTAGGCTAAAATATGCCACAAGTTTGGCATATAGGTCACTGAAGCTGGCAACTAAACCTGGTTCCAGGTTGTTATATTATGCTTTTATTGAACCTTTGAAGGTCGTAGGGAGGATCTTGCACATAGCATGGTTGTCCTGAATGACTAACTCTAGACTACTCCACATATTTTATACATGTTTCTTGGGATCTGTAAGTGGATTTTGGGACATCATAAGTGGCATTGTTTGTGGAAAATACTTGCAAAAAGTCATAGATAACTTTATTATTTAACTGTTTTCCTTCATTATCGTTATCAATAGTAGATAATCAGGACACTCCTGGAATAGAACGAGTTACCGATCTCCCTGCCACAACAGATACTCTAGCCCCCACACAGCCAATCCTTCGACAACTTATGAAACGAAGATGGTTGGGGGGTATTTAGACTCACTAAACCTTGTTGTTTTCAGAGAAGAAAATGACTGAAAAGTCCTCTGTTTTTAATGACATCAATAGGAGATAATATATCTCACATATCATTAATGAGATAGTAAGTATTGTAAGTTTCTTAAGAGACCTTGTATACACTTATGAGTACAAGCATGGTATTTATCATGTCTTTAATACTTTTATTATAGAAGATCATCTACGATCAAGTATATAGCCTTAAAACTTTGAATGTCCAAGTATTTGGGTCTGGCATGTTCGTCAGACTCACATAACCTTGGGCTTGGCTGACTTCTAAGCCCAAATGACTGTCAAGCCCAAATACTTTGAGTCTAACATATGTGTCAGACCTGCATTACCTTGAGATTGACTGACTACCAAGCCTAGGTATTTTGAGTCTAACATGCTTGCCAGACTCGCGTTACCTTGGGATTAACTGACTGTCAAGCCCAAGTACTTTTAGTCTGGTATGCTCGCTAGACTCACGTTACCTTGGATTTGGCTTATTGTCAAGTCCAAGTTCTTTGGGTCTTGCATGTTTGTCAAATTCATTTTATTTAATATGATTTTTATTTATAAAAATCTTAACAAAAAAAAAAAAAAAGTTAACTAATTAAGATTATTTTACAAGTCATTGTTCTTTTCACTATCAGAAAAGGTTTCATTACTGACTGAAAATAGCAACCAAATTTCAGATAGAACTAGCTGCCAAATTCTTTCTTTTGCTAATTCTCTGATGATGGAACAAAATTCCGTACCTGATTGCTTCACTAATTAACGACATAAATCTACAAAAAAAAATTTATTTTTTTTGGTGGTAAATTGGTTAAAATTATTAAAAAATAAATTTTTAAAACATTTTTCATCAGCTATTCTTTAATTCAAAAATATTTTATATCCCTCCAAATATTTTTTTTTAATTTTGATTATTTTATAGTTTCATGGTTACCTTTTGTATTAATAAATATTATGGTCAATTCTTTTGTTTACGAGTCAGAATTATTTTGTTTTTGTTATTGTTGTTTGTTTTTTATATATAATCTTGTTGCTGTTATGATTTATTAAGAAAAGTGATGATTTTGTTAATGTTTTTTGTTTATAATGATGGGTTTTTTTATTGTTTTGAATTAATTTTGATAATTTGAAATACAAAAAAAATATAATTTAATTTTATATAAATAATAAACAAATAAAATATTTATTTTTTTATATTTTTAAGATTTAATTTAATTCAATTCAGATTTTATATTTTTTAAAGTTATTATTTCAATTAAGGATATAATTACTAAAGCAATTTTATTTTTTATATATAATATTTTATTTCATTTACCAACAAAATTACCATTGAAATTTACCTATGAAATTACCATTGGAATATAGTTTTCCTACAAGTATTGTTCTATCAAAAACTCCTTTCGACAGAATTCCTACGTTTTTCAGACGAATATTTTTCATTAAAAAATGCTAAATTTTCTAAAATTGTTTTTAAATAAAACTGTTTAACATTGGTTTTGGACTTGGGCTTACACATCATGGACGGTTCAACCTTAATCCAAATCTAACAATCGAGGACAAACGGTATTAAAAGATTTAGAATTTGAATCTCTCCTTTATAACAAATTAAAAATAATTATTGAAGAAAATTTAATATAAATTAAAATGACACTGAATCTAGAGAAAGATGAACTCAGAAAAATAGGCTAATTTTATATATAGAAGTGATGCGTGAACTCAGTAAATTTCTCTTCAGCAAAATTATTTTTCAATGCACACTGAAAAAAAATGTTTTAATGCATTTTCAAATCGGATATTCTTAAGAAATTGAGAAACAATTATTTTTTAAGAAATTGATTTTTTGAAAACATATTTATTTATTTTTGCAAACTGGCAGAGCCAAATTGGAGACAGTAACTTATAATCGCGAAAGGGCAGGAGGCAAATTGGGCCAACCAGATCTTACGTGGGCTAGTTTTTGGTTTGATAACAATAAACTCCACGTGAACAAGTTTATGAAAATGTCGGAAATTATGGATAACAATAAACTCCACGTGACCATGGTCTGGTCGACAGAGATAGCACTCCGTCGGGTGGGTTGAGACAGGGTTTTTATGCATACTCATCATTGACCCGGAAAGTTTAAGATAATACATGCTCTCATTCGGTTCTCGATTAGGTCAAACTACTTAGAGCCTGTTTGATATTTGTGGTAGTGGTTACTTTTCAAAGTATTTTTTATTTGAAAATACATCTAAATAATATTCTTTTTAAAAATATTCATTTTTGACACCAACACATCAAAATAATTTGAAAACACCAAAACATATTAATTTAAAAAAAATTAAACTTTTTTTCAAAAACACTTTTAAAACAAGATAAAAGCTCTTAGTTACATGCGCTCTATCTTTGAAAACTTTTCAATAATGATCAACATGGTGACCTACCGACCCATGCTTCGTCATGGACCAGCTTGCAAAGTAAACCAAGCAAAAATTTGGTCGATAAGATCCAATTAACCTAGTGAGTGTACTCATGATTTAGTTGACCCAATTAAAACCTAACTTGATTTCAAAAAATTATATATAAAAAATAGCTGATTTAATATTTTTTTATATAAAAAAATTATTGATATGAATAATATATATAAAACCTATTATTGATTTAATAGTTGATGTAATTTTTTTTTGTTTTGATATAAAAAACGGTATTTTTATTAGCAGAATAGTTCAATGAATAAAAAAAACAATAATAAGAAAAATCAATTCATAAAATCTATAATGATTTCAACTAAAAAGGAAAAAGCAAATAGTTTTAATAAGAACCCAACTTTCTTTTCTTATTCACTCATTTATTTTTTATGAGAAGTATTATTTTTTAAGCAAAAACTTACTATGATAATGAAAGCAAGAATCAATTTATCATCTCTTCGATATTATATGAAAAATCTAAAACATAATAAATTTGAAAAAAAAATATTTATTATTATTATTATTATTCAATATTAATGAGAAAATTATTTTAAAAATTCTATATATTAGGATAATACATAATTATCCATAAAAAAATTATTAATAGAATATTTTTTGAATAAAAGGCAGCAACAATTAAAATAGCAACAATTAAAATAAAAATTTGTTCAAAAATTTAATCATTTGAAATAAAAATACATATCTTCGATCTAAACTCCATTTGCTTATAATTCATCTCTTTATTGTTTTAACAAAAGCATATTTTCTAATTTAAACATTGTATTTTATATAAAAACCAATCATGGTCTCAAAAGTGAGTTTTAACTAAAAAGTATAATATTTGAAGGGAAAAAATAAATAAATTAAATTATATCAAAAATATAAAAAAAATAATATCTTCATTTTCATTGAATATTCATAAGATTGTTTTTTTTTTTTTGCATTTTAGGTATATAATAATTAAAAAGAAATTGTTGGGTGCCATCCCTCTTAGATCTAGGGCCAAGTTTTATGGCCGGAGATCTGCGACGAGTGGTTTTAGTTTTAGACCTGAAGCTGAAATCATGTTCATGAGATATGTTTCTTTTTTTTTTCTTTTTCTAGGAGTCATGATGGTATAAAAAAGAAAAGAATAAGGTTTTATAAAAGCACAAAGAAAGAAGATCTGGTTTACCTAGCCAATAAATTCATCTTTGCTTTCAAATGTTTTTTTTTTGTAGAATATTGTAAATTTCTAAGTCAGGAAATTAATACTGGAAAAAAAGCTTAAGAAAAGTACAAGAAAAAAAAAAGATAGGAATACAAGACAAATGACACCTCATCTATAATCAAAGGAAGGCCAAAAGCTTGTAATATTTATTGCACTCCATCGGGTGGTCTTTCTAAAAATTTTTTTTTTCTTTAGAAATCTTTTTAGATCTATAGCGATTTATCATCTCTTCTTAAAGGATGACGAGATGTCTATTAACTAATTTTCTCTCTCAAAACCTCTTAAGTTTCTAATGCAAGATTACATATTAAAGGTTTGAGGAGTAACTAATGAGTTGACTTTTTGATCAAGATTCTTACAAATAAAAATAATTTTAAATGAAATTGATCGAACGAATATATTAGATCAAAGAACTTAAACTTAATAATCAGTTAACCTCAAGATAACAAATGTGTAAAATTATAAGGATATCATACGACAAGAACAATCTAGCTCTACTGTGCTTAGCTAATCTCAAGGGGCAAATTTGTGTACTGCCCATGTTGCTGGCTAGGGATTCTAGTCATGCATGACTTCTGTTTGTTCGAGGGGCTTGTTCAAGCAACCCGACTTAATTTTACCTCCCTATAACCTGATTTGTCATGATTAATGTAAAAATTAAACCAGGAAGAGAAACCAACAATTTAATTCAAGCCTACGTAATGTTATCCTCGTGCTGTCTGTTATCATGTATCGAATAAAGATTTGGCATTTATATGTACAGATGCTGTGCCCTCTTTACTCCATTGTTAGCTAGAGACTAGAGAGTTTCTATTTTTTCTACTTCTGACTTCTGAGCAGGTGTTGTCTGATCTCTTGAAACGGGCAAGAAATCAACTAGTAGCAGTAGGCATTTATGATCTTTCGAAAAAGGATATGATGTTTGACAGTTGAGTGCAGGCTATATACAGCAGATTTACCATGCATGAATATCACTCTTTACTTTCCATGTTAGGATTCTTGATATCGACTTCTCCACTGCGCCTACTACCTCTTGAATTCCCAGCCAACAGGGAGTTCATGATTCATGTGAATAGTTTCTGAATCATTTTGTCCAGAAACACAATATGGAAACAATTAATTAAATCAAGATTTATGAAAATATCTCTGTGTGATTTGCTAATTTACAAACTTTTGCACTGTAGTAAACATGCATGGTCGATATATATATCATCTTCTCTTGTGTTTTCGTTTATCCCGTCACACAATCAAGCCCGAGGAGATGCTTCGGACATGGCGTAGAGCATGTAGAAAAGGGAAAAAAGGACAGGGAAAGCAACAACAAGAGAGAAAAAAGGGAAAAGTTTTCTTGTTCACGTGTTGTTTTTTACCCCATGTTTTTTCACCTTCCAATCATGAGTTTGACTCCTATTACCCCACCGTCTTTTTTAATTAAAATTAAATTAGTGCTAGATAGTGATTAATCATGAAATTTTCAAATATAAAGACTTTTACTCAAATAGTACATACTAGTCTCAGTGACTATTCTTTGTCGTGTGCTAGATTTTTTTTTTATGTAAAACCTAATGTTTAGGTTTTGTAATGGAGTAAAAAAAAGGACATAAAACACTAGTTATAATGAACTTGTAATCGTATTAATTAAAACGGAATTAATTTGGGATATCTCGTTAAATCTACTACTTAAATCATGTGATTGTAATAACTCGATAAAAAAAATAAAAAAAATTATAAAGCTTTTTTTTCTATAAAAAAAATTCGTGTTAACTTTTCAAATTCGTGATCTGAGTCATTAAAAACCTTGAAGTCCAATTAAAAGAATTTGAAGGATGAAATTGAAAAAAAAAATCAATTTAGTAAAAGGAAAAAAATTTTAAAAAATGAGGCTTAAATTGACAAACTTATAAAAAAAATATTATAATTAAATGGTGAAATTGAAAACAATAATAACTTTTACAAAAAGATCAAGAAAAAAAATAAAAATCAAAACAATGAGGACCAAATTGAAAAATATAATACCATTAATTTGAATTGAATGATGAAATTGAAGATAAAAAATATAAATCTAAATAATGAGAACGAAGAATATAATATTTAGTAAATTGAAATTCAATGATGAAGTTAAAAACAAATAAAACTTTTATAAAAGATTCAAAACAAAAAATGAGAAATAAAAAGAATAAGAATTGAAGTTGAAATACCAACTACCAAAAGGGTCAAGCTGTAATTTTTTAAAGAGAAGAGAGAGAACAAGGGGAAAAAAAAATGTTTGCCGATAATAAACCGGACCACCACCAGAGACACTTGTCAAACCAATAAAAAGAGGATGTGACGACGTTTCTAATGACATGATAGAAAGATATTTTTGGATATTATGAGGCACCACACACGCTGCTGAAGGGTGCGGACGCCTCCCACGCGTCCCCGAGTATGTAACACACATGTTTTTTTTTTATTTATTTAAATATAAAAGCACCACTAAGCTAACTTTCTAATTACAAAAAAAAAATTGTAAAAAACTGAAAACTCCCCTTGATCTCAGGCTTAATTTTTTTATTTTAAAGGTATTTTTCATTGTTTTACTATGCATTATAATTATTTATTATTTTTATATTTGATCAAATACCGAATTACCTCTCAACTTAATTTTTAATAGCAAAAAAACCTTTGTGAAAATACAAAAAAATCCCTTGACTTTTTAAAATTTTTTCCTCCAATGATATTATAGTAATTTTACTGTAGAATCAAGATGAAAAAATATTGATTTATCTTGGTCAATTTAAAAATGAAAAATGGACTTGAAAATGTTTTTGAACATAAAACTATTACACTGTTCTAGTAAATACTGTAGATCTAGAGGTGCCATAATTTTTGTTAATGTTAAACAATAATATAAAATTATTTTTTAACTTTATCGATAACTTAATTATTATTATTTTGACCGAGTAATTATTTGATATTTCCTTTCAACTATTTTTTATAGTTGCTCAAAACTTTGTCAATAAGTCATTCATTGAATGCAATCATTTCGATACACAACAATATTGACGATACCCTTCTTCAATATCTTTCTGTGTGGCTATGGACTTCAATTATTGTTATAAGCCCAAGTCATGAAAAAAAAAAAAGTGGAAAGCTTCCTCGAAGGTGTTGCTACTTATTCGTATTGATTTGATACCTTTTATGTCACAAGACTCACGAGTTTAGTTAGAACAAGTTTTTAAAATTATTAACAATAACAATAATAATTGTTATTATATATTTTTTTATTTTTTTT
>Ga0325411_1002317_pt1 | contig 21479 bp, 10 predicted proteins | sample PopdelMetagenome_13_FD_206181 | JGI IMG/M metagenome (GOLD analysis project Ga0325411, IMG submission 206181) | Populus deltoides microbial communities from Bellville, Georgia, United States - Xylem-PdIQD-R4 | ecosystem: Host-associated > Plants > Phyllosphere > Stem > Wood/Secondary xylem...
CTAAGCTTTTTACGGCTTTCCATAATTGATCAATTTATGCGACTCATGGAGGGATCAATTACAAGGATGAAAGATTGTAGTTGGTCAATCAATTGTTCAGCAGTAGCAGCAGAGATTATGATTTGTCATGCCGAAGATGTTAGAAATTCCTGTTCCACAGCTTGATCAAGAAAAGACAACAAATTATCATAAAAACCATTAACATTTAACAAACATGTAGGTTTATGGTGAATGTGCAGTTGGGCCCCAGAGGAAATATGAAAGATCTCTTCCACTGTGCCTAGACCACCTAATAAGGCAATGAAGGCGTCAGCATGGTTAAACATTGCATTCATTCGATCAGACATTGTAGAGACCTGTAGTTCCTCTCCAATTGTTTTTCCAATGATGTCCTCTTTTGCTAAAGCTTCGAGGACAACCCCCAAAACTTGACTGCCTCCTAAAAATGCAGCTATTGACACACCCCCCCATTAACCCAAGGATGCCTCCTCCATACACTAAATGAATCTTTCTCTCAGCTAGTACCTGACCAAGATGATTTGCTGATTCTAAAAACTCTTTTTCTTTCCCAGGACTAGATCCACCGAAAAAACAAATATTTGTTATATGATTACTTGAGGAACCTGACATTTCTACACACTTTTATATCTGTTGAATGTGTGGGTTGAGTAGAAATGAAGGGAAACAAGATAAGATTTTATAGATGAGAAATTGAAAATGCAATCATACCACCTATATATAGGCCAGCTGGAGTCTCTTTCTCTCTCTCTCTCTCTCTCTTTAAAACATGTGTATGTAGAAGTAGTTGTGATTGTGACTCACATATTCCCTTGGTTTTACGTCCAAGAACGGCTTAAATGCCCTCAATGGGTCGGGGATAGGCTTCCCATCAGTTTTCTTAAAAACTGACAAACAGGATCTTTTTTAGTTAGATTCCCAAGACTATGACGGGCATGTTCTTTATGAAAATTGGGTTATAAATCATGAATTGCACAATGCACATCTCCACCAGGATACGTCTCAAAAGTCAATAGAAGATTATTTAAAGATTCCTTATGTTTTGAAATAAATCCTGACTTTTGACAATTTTCACAAGCTTTGCAGAACACATTTGTGTCTTTGACACATGGTGGGATAATAAATCCACTTTGTAAGATTTTTGCAGTTGTCTTTTTTTATGACAAATGACCCCTGCGTGCTTTAGAATGACAAAATTTAATGACACTACTTACCTCATTGTCAAGAATGCATTTTTAAAATATTTGATCAGGACAATATTTAAATAAGTAAGGGTCATCCCAATAAAAGTTCTTCACTTCGTTTAAAAACTTTCTTTTGTCTTGGGTACTCCAATGAGCTGACAAATCTCTTGTTGCAAGAAAATTGAAAAAATTATCAAACCAAAGCACTATTGACTTATTCTTACACCATTAATGTACCCTTTTCACCTTGACATGATAAACTTAGCTAAACATGATTAAGAAGATAAACATAAACAAACTAGATAAGAACATAGTTATGATGAAAAGCTTAAACAATAGATTAATGAAAGCAAAACTTAAACATTACAAAAATATAAAGAAATAGAGCAAGAACATGATCTTGATCTAAAAACCAAGATGCCTAAATGCATGGCAAATGCCTCTTTTTATAAGCCAAAATTCAGAACTATTAATTTGATGACTTATTGTTGAGTGGGTGGCCACCTCTTGATTTGGTAACAATCCTTATCTTATTGTCTGGAGAAAACATCATTGCTAACATCATAATTTGAGCAGATAGTCTTCATGAAAGTTGTAGGAAATTGTCTCTGATTTCAACCAAAACAAGAATCGGTGCATTTGGACTTCTAAAACTCGAGATATGGGCTGAAAAACTGAATAATATCTGGGCTGCAGAACAGATTCTGACTTCTCTGTTGTTGCTATAATTTGAACTTGAAAACGCTCCTTTTGAATCTTGGACTCTTCATAAAAGTTTTAGGCTTGTGTCTTAGCTTTCCATACATATAAACCAGACCTAAATCCAAGTTTTACAACTCCAATTATGATCCAATAACCAAATGGTGTTCCAGTTTGGACTAAACCAACATCTCTTTTCTAAGCTTAGCCCTCTCTTTGTCTTCTCAATTTCAGTAGTTAAACTCATCAATCAATCCTTTGATTTATGTGATAGGCCTGCATTTAAGATGAACATTTACCATAAATTAAAGGTATCTTATATTATTAGACATGTTATTATAAAACATGCTCTAGTTAAGGAGATATTGATACTTCAAGTACTAATCTGATGCCATTAGCCGAAGCCAATCATTTATTCATCCCAGTCATCCACTTAGGATGCTATTAGCCAAAGCTAGTAATTTATTCATATCGGTCATCCATTTAGGGTCCATTAGCTGAAGCTAATCATTTACTCATCCTGGTCATCCACTTAGGGTGCCATTAGTCGAAGCTAATCATTTGTTCACCTCGGTCATCCGCGTAGGATGCCATTAGCCAAAGCTAATCATTTATTAATCCCTGTCACCCCCTTAGAATGCCATTAGCCGAAGTTAATCAATCATTTATCCCGGTCATCGATTCGGATGCCATTAGCCGAAACTAATCAATCATTAATCCCCGTCACCCCCTTAGAATGCCATTAGCCGAATCTAATCAATCATTTGTCGCAGTTATCGATTCGGATGCCATTAGCCGAAGCTAATCAATCATTGTCCCTGTTATCCTTGGATGCCATTAGCCGAAGCTAATCAATAATTTGACCCGGCCATCCATTCGAATGCCATTAGCCGAAGCTAATCAATAATTTGACCCGGTCATCCATTGAAATGCCATTAGCCAAAGCTAATCATCGAATATTCCAAAGGTGGTTTATGAACTCACTGCAACATGGTAATATCCTTTGAATTGCTCATTCAAACGATTCGTAACAACTTGACACTCACTGCAACATGATAGCAAACCCTTCATGATACTCGTATAGGTGTTCCGTAATAGTTTAACATTCAATAAACACAATAATAGATCCTTTGTAATACACAAACAAAACATTCCATAACAGTTTAGCATTTAGTAACACAATAGTACACCCTTCAAATTACTCATCCAACCATTCATGACAATTAATGTTCAATACAATACAACAATAGATCCCTCGTAATACTCATACAACCATCCGTGATAATTAACATTCAGTATAATACAACGTTAGATCTTTTTTAATACTCATACAACCATTCGTGACGATTTCATTCGATATAATATAATGGTAGATCCTCGTAATATTCATACAACCATTTGTCACAATTACATTCAATAAAATACAATAGTAGATCCTTCGTAATATTCATACAACCATTCATCACAATTACATTCAATAAGACACAATAGTAGATCCTTCATAATACTCATTCAATCATTCGTCACAATTACATTCAATATCATTCGTAATACTCATACTACCATTCATCAGCAGCTCAAATTCATAATAGCCCAATCAACATCTCATATTCAGTTTAATATTCATCGCAACACAATAATGTATCCACCTCTAACAGATCATTTCAAAACATTAACATTTTCGTCATTTTTTCAACATTCCACAAGAACCCGATTGACATTTCTTAGTCGTTTCTACAATCATCAAGACTTCGATCAAACACTTCATCGTCGTTTCATCATTCAACAAGTATTTAATAAAATATCATCATAAGTAAATTATTTCAAAACATAAACATCATATGAGAAAAAGATGGAAACCACTTACCCGTTCCTCCTGTGGGGTGTCCTTGCTCGATTGAAGGTTCGATCATGGTCGCTCCACTTAACACATCAATGGTCACAAATCAACATATTTGCATTTTGAATTCACATTCATCACCATACCTATTTCAAGAATCCATATGTTCATATGCAAATGTTCCGCATTTTACACAATCATACATGAAATCGTTGCAAGCATTTAAGTCATTTCTGACCGGGGAGTCATTTGTAGAAATCAATAGCGAAAATTGGTTCGTTGTTGGCCACACAATTCGGCAACGCAACTGATTCGCTGCAAGCACTTCAATTTCAAAAGTGAATACTACTTCCCTGCAACCAACACACTTTCAGCAGCAAATGCTAATTCGCTGCAAGCAACTCAATTTCGACAGAGAATCACAATTTCACTACAGTCAATACACTTTTGGCAAAGAATGCTAATTTGCTGCTGATAACTCAATTTGGGCAACGAATCACAAATTCGCTACAAAACACACTTTCGACAGTGAATGATAATTCACTGCAAATAACTCAATTTGGGCAAAGAATCACAGATTCGCAGCAAAACACACACTTTCGGCAGCGAACGCTAATTCGCTCCAAATAACTCAATTTCGGTAGTGAATACAAATCCGCTGCATACAACTCAATTTCGACAACGAATCACAAATTCGCTGCAGAACAAACACTTTCGGCAGTGAATCTACAAACAACTCAATTTTAGCAGTGAATCACATATTCACAGCAGAACACGTACTTTCGGCAGCGAACACTAATTCATTGCAGACAACACAATTTTAGGCAGCGAATGTTGATTTGATGTAAACACACAATTTCAGTAGCGAACACAGATTCGCTGTAGATAATGTAATATCAGCAGTGAATGTTGAATCGCTACAGACAACATAATTCAGCAGCGAAAATTCCTTCGTTGCAGGCAACACCATTCAGCAGCAAAAACTGATTCGTTGTCGGCACCACATTTAGAAGCGAAAACTGATTCGCTATAGGCACCACAATTTGGCAGTGAAAACTGATTCGCTATAGGCACCATAATTATGTTGCGAAAACTGATTGGTTGTTGGTACTATAATTCGGCAGCGAAAAATAGTTCGCTACAGGCCACACAATTCAACAGCGAAAGCATATTCGCTACGGACAACACAATTCAGCAGCGAAAGCAGATTTGCTGCGAATGATATAATTCAGCAGGGAACACTGATTTGCCACAGACACCAGAATTCCACAGCGACAACTGATTTGCTATAGAAAACACAATTCGACAGCGAAACTGGTTTGTTAGGAAACACAAATCGACAGCAAAATTGCTTCGTTGCACCCACTACTATTCGACAACGAAAACTGATTTGTTGCAGGCCACGCAATTTGGCAGCGAAAGCAGATTCGCCGCGGATAACACAATTCTGCAGCGAAAGCAAATTCGCTACAGACAACATAATTCGGCAGCGAAAAATGATTCGCTGCAGACACCATAATTCAGCAGCGAAAACTAACTCGTTACTGATATATAAATTGTTGACGAGAACTGAGTCGCTGCTGACTTGGAAATCGTCAACGCAACCTTTGTCGTTGCCGATTCACAAATTGGCAGCAACGAAAAAATCATTTCTGATTCGACTTCTTCCCTTTGGCCAAGCGTAAAGCTTACACTAGGCTTTTCTCCTTTGTAACACTTCCTAGCCGAAACTTGTACACATAACGACAATAGTCATACTCAAGGTTGTCATCTATGCATTATATTCCTTTAATCCCTATTATGTCCAACCCTCACCAAGGTCGGCCAACTTTCCAAGTTTGTGCATTCAAATTTGCAATATTTCTTTTGTTAAATATTCTGGAATTAGGTCCCCATTCGGCCCTGTTTTTTGTCCCTCCTTTTAGCTTAGTTCTTTCCATAACAGTTGGAGTAAAATTCCTAGGCCATGCATCCATAGTTTTCTTCTTCCTTTCGGTTTCAAGGCCTTAAGAACAGGTGGAAAAGGGCTGGTTCACACCTCATGGATTTAGTATTTTTGGGACGGGTTTGACAATATTTCTCCCCTTCTGCTCCCGATTTGCTTCTTCCTCTTCCTCTCTTTCAGATTTCTCCTCCTCCTATCAATTTCCCATCGATTTTAGGCTTCTACTCCCTTCATGTTTGCAGCTTTCTAGCCTCTTGTCAAGCTCTCCCTTCTCTCTATCACGTTTAAGGCACATGCAACAGAGTTGTAGAGCTCTCTTTGGGAAGGACGAAAGAATAAGAGCATGCAGCTCATTTTAGGAAGAGGGTAGGGGGCAAGAGCATGCAACTTCTTTTGGGAAGAGTGGAGACTCACCCTTTCTCTTTCCTTGTATATATAGCCCCCAAAGTGTGTTGGGGTGTTTGTGTGAGATCCCACATCGGAAGCGAGTGTCCAGAGCCAGGGCCTTATAAGTGCATGCTCACCTTAACTAGTAAGACGCGTTTTGGGGTCATGCATGGCTGCCAAGAACAAACCCGTAAGGGGGACCTGGGTGGAAGCCCTGGATTTGGGTGGACTGGGAGGCCCAAAGCGAACAATATCTTGCTAGTAAGGTGGGGTGTTACAGTTTGGCACCAAGATTGTCCTTACATCCCTTTTAGGTTAACTTGGGCTAGTTTATATTCCTATTCTCCTATAGGATAAGCTGGTGATTAGTACTTAAAAGTGTATTTTTATTAAGGTTTTATATCATCATTTTGCACTAGAAGTATCAATAACTCCTTAACTAGAGCATGCTTCATAATAACATGTCTGATAATATAAGATACCTTTAATTTATGGTAAATGTTCATCTTAAATACAGGCCTATCACATAAATCAAAGGATTGATTGATGAGTTCAACTACTGAAATTAAGAAGACAAAGAGAAGGGTAAGCTTAAAAAAAGATGTTGGTTCAGTCCAAACTGGAACACTGTTCAGTCATTGAGTCATATCTGGAGCTGTAGATCTTGGATTTCAATTTGGTTTATATGGCTAGAAAGCTAAGACATAGGCCTAAAACATTCATTGGAGTCCAAGACTCAATTCTACTATTTGGAAGTCCAAATCTTAGCAACAACAGAGAAGTCAGAATCTATCATGCAGCCCAGATACTGTTCAGTGTTCAGCCCATATCTCGAGTTCTAGAGGTCCAAATGCACCGATTCATTTTTTATTGGAAAGCTAAGACAATTTCCTAGAACTTTCATAAGGACAATTTGTTCAAATTATGACATTAGCAATGATGTTTTGTTCAGACAAAAAGATAAGGATTGTCACCAAGTCAAGATATGGCCACCCACTAAACAATTAGTCATCAAATTAATAGTTCCAAATTTTGGCCTCTAAAAGGAGGCATTTGACATGCATTTATGGTAAATGCTCATTTTGAATGCAAGCATATCTCACAATTTAAAGGATTGATTGATTTGTTTAACTGTTGAAAGTGAAAAGACAGAGAGGGCCAAGCTCAAAGAAGAGATGTTGGTTCAATTCAAACTGCAACATCATTCGGTTATTGGATCATAACTGGAACTATAAAACATGGATTTAGGTCTGGTTTATATGGATGGAAAGCTAAGGCATAGGCCTAAAACTTTCATGAACAGTCCAAGATTCAGTTTTCAAGTTCAAATTGTAGCAACAAAACAAAAATCATAATCTGTCCTGCGGCCCAGACACTGTTCAGTGTTCTGCCCATATCTTGAGTTCTAGAACTTCAAATGAGCTCATTCTTGTTTTGTTAGAATGTTGAGACAAATTACCAGAACTTTCATGAATACTATATGTTCAAATTCTGACCTTAGCAATGATGTTTTGTTCAGACAAGAAGATAATGGTTGTCACCAAGTCAAGAGGTGGCTACCCACTCAATAATTAGTCATCAAATCAATAGTTATGCATTTTAGCCTATAAAAGGATGCATTTTCCATACATTTAGACATGTTGATTTTCAGATCAAGATCATATTCTTGCTTTCTTTCTTTGTATTTTTGTATTGTTTAAGTTTTACTTTCATTAATCTCTTGTTTATGCTTTTCATCATAACAATGTTCTTATATAATTTATTTATGTTTCTCTTATCCACAATGTTTAGCTAAGTTTATTATGTCAAGGTGAAAAGGTTTCACTAATGGTGTTAGAATAGGTATAATATAAACTTAACATGGACTTCAATGTTTATATCCAAGAAAGTTTGTTATTAACATGTCTTATCTTTTATTCTTACTAATTCTTAATACTTTGCTTGTTAAATGATTAATCTAGATTTGTGCTGTCCAACCCTTGGTACAACAAATACTTGGCACTTTCGTAGCCTATTGTATGGTATAGCCGACACTTGTGCTATAAAAGAAACTTGATTTGTTATTAACATAAGTTAACATCATGAATTCCTAACAATATTTAAAAGTATTTTGTTATGTTTTACACTGTCACTGTCGATTAAAAAATCAGCAATAAAAATTGTGTTGTTGCCGATTCAGAAATCAGCAGCCAACTATGCCGTTACCGAATAAAAAATTAGCAGCTAAAAACTATGCGCTGCTGATTCAGAAATCGACAACCAAAAACCTTATCGTTGTCGATTCATAATTGGGCAGAAAAACTGCAGTGCTACTGATTCAAAAATCAATAGCTAACTATGTTGTTGCCGATTCAGAAATCGGCAGCCAAAAACTGTGCGCTACTAATTTAGAAATCGACAGCCAAAAACTTTGTTCAGAAGTCGGTAGAAGAACGGCGTCGTTGCTAATTCAGAAATTGGTAGCCGACTGTGTCGCTGCCAATTCAAAAATCGGCAGCCAACTGGGCAGTTACCGATTCAAAAATCAACAACCAAAAATCATGTTACTGCTGATTCAAAAATTGTTAGCGATGGTGGAGTCATTCTGGCTTTACTTCTTTTTTTGTGTTTACAGTGTTATCTACAGCAAATCAACATTTGTTGTCAAAATGGTGTTGTCTGCAGTGAATCAGTGTTTGCTGCCGAAATTGTGTTGTCTGCAGCGAACTAGTGTTCACTATCGAAATTATGTTGCCTGCAGCGAATTAGAGTTCGCTGCTGAAATTATGTTGTTTGCAATGAACTAGTGTTCGCTGCCGAAATAATGTTGTATGTAGTGAATCAGCGTTTGCTGCCAAATTTGTGTTGTTCTGCAGCAAATCAGAGTTCGCTGCCAAAATTATATTGTCTGCAGGGAATCAATATTGTGTTGTCCGCAACAAACTATTGTTCGCTGCTGAAATTGTGTTGTCTGCAGCGAACTACCTTTCACTGTTGAATTATGGTGTCTGTAGCGAATTTGTTTTTGCTGTCAAAATATGTTGTCTGCAGTGAATCAGTGTTTGCTGTTGAATTTCTATTGTCAGCCGTAAATTAGTTTTCTCTGACGATTCTAGGTCACTAGCGAACCAATTTTCACTAACTAAATTTTGCGGTAGATTTATCTATCTAAAATGGCCCGGTGATTAAGATGATTGCTTTATATGATGGTAATATGTGTAATAATGGAACATGAACTTGTGTATGCTTGAGACATCATAATGATGAGTTGTGTGTGATTACTAAATACGAATGTATTGATTTGTGGCCATTGATGTTTTTGGTGGTATGTCTGGAATCGGACCTTCATTAGGACAAAGACACCCTGCGGGTGGAACAGATAGGTGATTTCCACCTCTCTTCTAACGTAACATTAGTTTTTGAAGTGAATTTATTATGAAGGATCCATTGTTGTGCTATATGGAATGTTAAATTGTCACCAAGGGTTGTATGAGTATTACAAAGGATTTATGATTATATTATACTAAATGTTAATTGTCACGAATGGTTGTATGAGTATTACAAAGGATCTGATGTTGTGTTATACTAAATGTTAATTGTCACGAATGGTTGTATGAGTATTATAAAGGATCTATCGTTGCATTATATTGAATGTTAATTGTTACAAATGGTTGTATGAGTATTACGAAGGATCTATCATTGTATTATGTTGAAGGTTATTTGTCACGAATGTTTATATGAGTATTACGAATGATCTATTATTGTGTTATACATAGTGCTAAATTGTTATGATTTTTTGTGCTAGTATTACGAAGGATCAATTGTTGTATTATATTGAACATTAATGATCATGAATGATTGGGTGAGTAATATGAAGGGTCCACTATGTGTTATATTGAATGGTAAATTGTTATGGAATGTTTGTTTGTGTATTACAAAGGATCCATTATCGTGTTTATTGATCGTTAAACTATTACGGAACGTCTGTACGAGTACTATATAGGGTTTACTATTATGTTATAGTGAATGTCAAATTGTTATGAATTGTTTGAATAAGCATTTTCAAATGATATATTATCATGTTATAGTGATTCATAAACACCTCTGGAACATTTGACTGGTTGATGATTGGCTTTGGTTAATGGCATCCTAAAAGGATGATCAAGTTGCGTTTTATGATTAGCTATGGATAATGGCATCCGAGACGGATGACCGAGTTGTGACTGATGATTAGCTTTAGCTAATGAAATCCTAAGTGGATGACCAGAATGAATACATGATTAACTTCGGCTAAATGGATGACCGGGATAGATAAATTATTAGCTTCAGCTAATAGCATCCTAAGTGGATGGCCGTGATGAGCAAATGATTAGCTGAAGCTAATGGCATCCTAAGTGGATGACCGGGATAGATAAGTGATTAGCTTCGGCTAATGGCATCCTAAGTGGATGACAGGGATGAATACATGCTTAGCTTCGGCTAATGGGATCCTAAGTAGATGACCGGGATGAATAAATGATCAACTTCGACTAATGGCATCCTAAATGGATGACCGGGATTGGGAGTTACGAGTTAGTTTCAAGATTTAATGCTTTCAGGTATACTATGTTTTGTATATACCAAGTATATGATAACGAGACTAGAACAGGAATGTGAATTTAAAGTATGTCAACATGATGTAATGTAAAACTATTAGTATGAAAATATAATATTATGGGCATGTGTATTGAGAATCCGTTTAATGGGAATGTTGATTTACGTTATCCTATATGAATTGTGCCTTGTTAATAAATGGAATGCAGTTAAAAATCTATAGAATGATATGGTGCAAAGATCTAGAACCTGACGATTTATAAAAGAAAAAAAATTCCATCAATTTTGGCCTTGAAAAAGTCGGGTTGTTGCACAATGTGCCCAAACTAGGAATAAACTAACATAAGTTCAATAATAAAATAAACCACTAAATAATGTTTAATGGACTAGAACAAACTTAAATTAAAAATAATTGTTCAACATCAAATAAATAAAATAGGATAATTAAAACAAAGTCTTCATACTAGAATTCCTTCATGTAGTTGAAATCTCCATGCTCTCTTAAGCAGTGTTTTGGCCGAAACTTTTAATGTAGGAATTCAACTAGGAAACTTTGTTTTGATTGCCAGAATTTTCTTCCTATATTGGCTCCTCTTAGTCTCTTTAATGTGCTAGGAATACCTATAAAATAAGGAAAAGAAACCAAAGAGAAAAATCCCTTTAGATGTCACCATATCAAGTGTACGAGGGACTTGAAATCCTTACTAAGTATGGACTCTAATTCTTCAATGAATCCAAACCACATTAGGAACCCTTGTAGCCTAATCTCATGTGCAAGTTTAGGGCCTAAATAAGACTTATTTTAATCTCCTTTTGTTATCCAAAAGTAACCAATTACAGGTTTGGATTGTTTAGGCCGAAAATAGCTAAGAAATACCACTTTGTCTACAAATATGCCAAAACAGTAATAACAACTTCGACCAATTTGAGTAATATTTTCCTGAACTTCGATTCACGTAAAAGTTTTTCATAATATAGTTACATGTGTCATGTAAACCTCTAGTCAAAAAAGATAAATATGGATTAAATAGGGTAACTATTAATTGAAAAATGATAAATGAGGGAGAAAATCTTATGAAACGGGATGAACATTTCCAGGAAATTAATTTAAAATTCAAAGAAGATAAAGTAATAAAATAGTATGTGAAATATTAACTAATAATAAATCGCAAAAATTCCCTAACCAGGTAAACAAAATAATAATTTGAAGGAGAAAATTTTGTAAATTAGGTGATATTATATGTAAAATAGAAGAAAATATCAAATAAATCTATGAATGATCCTTTGTGTGAGAAATGTTGAATCTTGGTATAATCCCTGCACACAATCTCGTTATTAAGACTGAAAGTGGTGAGAGACTCGAAGGAGAATTTTATGATAATTACGAATAGAAAACTCTAAAGAAGTAGTCTAAGACCAAAGATAATTTAAGTAAATTATATAGTATACAAAATTAAGATTTTGGAGTGAAATTACTGACTATCCAATTTTACAATATTGAACGTATCTCTCATTTTGATCATTGGATCAGACTTAAATTTTACGTGGGGTCTTAACACATATTGTTTTACCTTAAGTTACGATAGTAGGGAGCAACAATATATGCACAAGATTGAGGTGGGTGCTCGACACCTTATCTTTTTAGAATTAATACAAATTTAATTTATAAGAATTTCTATGTTATGATGTAATTGTGAATTGATATTGTATTTGATGAGATTGTGTACTAATATTCTTGTGAATGGAATTGGATATGATGGGATTATGTGCTAATATGATTATGAATTGAATTGGATACAATGGAAATTGTGTTAATATGATTCTGAGTTTAAATTGGATATAATAAGAAAATGGATGTAGGTTGCTTGGGCATGGTAAATGTTTGGAATAAGATGAGATTGTGCATAGGAAATTTGATGACATAGTTAAATTTGGTAGGTGATTTCCACATTCATTTAATTCTATTAAATTCTCGAAGTACTCTTGTAAAGTATTGTTGTCCGGATTTAGTTGCTTAATTTCTTTATGAATTGTAAGGAAAGTTGAAATTAGATTTAACTAATGGTATCCATGTTGGATAACCAGAAATGAATGATGAGGTTAGCTTTGGCTAATGGTATCTATGTTGGATAGCTAGAAATAAATGATGGGATTAGCTTCTGGCTAATGGTATCCATGTTCGATAGATAGAAATAAATGATGAGATTAGCTATGGCTAATGGTATCCATGTTTGGCTAATGGTATCCATATTGGATAACCGGGAATTAATGATGAGATTAGTTTTGGCTAATGGTATCCATGTTAGCTAATGGTATCCATATTGGATAACCAGGAATGAATGATGAGATTAGTTTTGGCTAATGGAAACCATGTTGGATAGACAAGAATGAATGATGAGATTAGCTTCGGCTAATGGTATCCATGTTGGATAGCCAGGAATGAATGATAAGATTAACTTTGTGACACCATTAAAGAGTTGATGTCTTATCCCAAGTGCAAGAGTGTCAAAGTAATAAATAACTCGGCAAGACCGGGGTCGATCCACAGGGAGGTCATCTATATATATATTAAAGAGATCTTTGAGATGTGAGATCAATGTGAGGATTAAACAATAATAAAAACAGATGTCGAGGTTAGAGGATCCACTAATGGTATTAGAAATAAGTATAGTATAAACTCTTTTTATTACTCAACTGGAAACCACACATAAAGAAGATTCCAATCGAATGATTTATCCTTAATAGTTCATTATAAATTTTTAACATGATCATATTAATTATCTTATTTTAGTAACACTATACTTTTAAATATTGTCAGGAATTCATGATGCTAACTTATGTTAACAACAAATCAAGTTCCTCCCATAACAACAATGTCAGCCGAAGACTATGAAGAATCAGGCATTTATTGTACCAAGTGTTATACAACACAAATCTAGATTAACCATTTAACAAGCAAGGTATTAAGAATTGATAAGATAAAAAGATATGACATATTAATAACAAACTTTATTGGATATAAACATTAAAGTCCATGTTAAGTTTATATTATACATATTCTAACACCATTAGTGAAACCTTTTCACCTTGACATAATTAACTTATATAGACATAATGAAGAAAAAGAACATAAATAAACAAGATAAGAACATAATTATGATATAAGTTAACTAAGAGTAGTAAAGGAAATGAAAAGCATAAACAAGAGATTAATGAAAATATAACATGAAATAAAACTTGAACATTACAAAGAGAGAGCAAGCAAGAAAATGATCTTGATCTGAAAACCAAGATGCCTAAATGAATGGAAAATGCCTCCTTTTATAGGCTAAAATTTGAAACTATTCATTTTGTAATTGATTATTGATGTAGTGGCCAACTATTGATTTAATGGACTTGGTGGACAGCAGCACTAAAGCATTTTGGCTGGATGAAATGACATTGATGCAATCCGAATTTGGCAAAGTGTTATGCATGAAAGTTGTTGGAAATTATCTGCTCTTTCCACCCAAAACATTTTAGAGCATTTGGATCAATATAAATCGATATATGGCTAAAAGACTGAGCAGTGCTTCTTGTGGACGTGGGTAGCCCTCAAGCTCTTGTCTGGATGAAATGTCATTGCTAACATCAGAACTTGAGCAGGTGGTCCTCATGAAAGTTGTTGGAAATTGTCTTATCTTTCCACCCACCACATTTGACATCATTTTGCCTTCTAGAACTTCAGCTATGGGTAAACTTTTGAGTAGTGTTTGGGTTCGATTGCAGGACAGATTCTGACTTCTCTTTTGTGGCCAAGTTTTGAATTTAAAAACAGTAGATTTGGGTCTTCTACTCTTCATGAACATTGTAGGCCTATTTCTTAGCTTTCTATCCATATAAACCAAACTAAAATCCAAGATCTACAGCACCAGATATGACCCAAAGACTGAACAGTGTTCCAATTTGAATTGAATCAGCATCTCTTTTCTAAGCTTAGTCTTTTCTTTGTCCTTTCACTTTCAATAGTTAATCACATCAATCAATCATTTGAATTGTGAGAAATTCCTATATTTAAAATAAGAATTTACCATAAATTAAAGTTATCTTATATTATCAGACTTGTTATTATAAAACATGCTATAGTTAAAGGAGTTATTGATACTTCAAGTGCAAAATGATGATATAAAACCTTGATAAAATGCACTTTTAAGTACTAATCACTTTGGCTAATGATATCCTTGTTTAGCTTTGACTAATGGCATCCATATTAGATAGTTGGGAATAAATGTTAAAGATTAGCTTTGGCTAATGACATCTATGTTGGATAGCTGGAATAAGCATTGAAGATTAGCTTTACTAATGATATCCATGTTCGATGGTCGAGAGTAAAGAATGAGGTTAACTTCGGTTTCTTGGGGTCTATACTAGGATCACTGGTAACGAGTGTTATGAACCATCTCATTTGAAAGCATTTATTGATACGATGAAATAAAAGGTATAAATGTGTTATTTATAATTGGAATTAATGTTCAAAGAACCATATGCAAAATTGATTATAATTATGAATGAATAGTTATGCATGGAAGAATTCTATATGTACAAGGATTCCTAGAATTCTATACATGTCATCAGTTGTTTGTTGAATATAGCTTAAATAAAATAATATGGCGTAAGGTTGTATGAAGATGTGAAGTAAAATATTAAAGATTGACTTATTAGGAAGTTATTAATAGCCGGATTTCTTGGCAACCAAATGGGTTTGCCAGATTTATTGGCATCCGCGAGGGGATGACCAGACTATACTTAATGGTCGTAGTATTGGTGACTAAGGATAATATAAAATGATACTTAGTGACCATAGTATTGGTGACTAAGGAAAACAAATATATTGATATCAATTATCGATATCTAAAAATATGACAACTTTTAATGTTTTAGTTGCCTAAAGGAAGAATGACCAAGGATGCGAAGTATGAATTGGTTAATCATAGGATGATGATATAGGTCCTCCTCTCCCTATGCTTACTTCCTAGTTACTTCCTAGCTATTCCAAATAAAAAGGGAATTCATTTTTGAATAGAGACCATTATGTTGTTGTTTCCAATGAGTAGAAATCATGGTGTTGTTGTTTCCAAATAATGGAAACCATTGAAACTATCCTCGATTGTATAATAAAAACTATTGTGTAAGACAATTAATCGATGCTTAAAAGTGTATATGACAAGGGGGATGATTGGCAACCTAAGACTTAATATTGTTTAATGGACTACTAAGTCAAAGCAAATGTTAATGAGGTGATAACATAATAAACGGTCGTGATACCTAGAAAATAGAAAATATGATAATATTATAAACAAATTATGTTAAGCAATGATATGGTGATGTGTAAACATGATATTAATATGTGTGGTTACTTCAAGGATTGTACCTAAGGAAATCGGTGACTAAGGAAGTGAAATATTAAGTACTGATTAGGGAATCGAAAATTGAGAAAATGAGTTGCTACATAGTGATGTATAGTCAACAACTTTAGATTTGAATGTATTATGTAATTCATCGTAAGGGCAATGTTGAAAGTGACAAATATAAACTTAGACGTCATAGCAGCTAAGGTGTAATTCTATATATATATATATGATGTAATCGATGTTAAAAGAATTTTGGAGAAGCATATTGTTCTCTTTCCTTTATGGAAACCACATACAAGTATTTTATGGCTAGTTATTAAATTTATAATGCTATTTTAGTTGCAATGATGAGCACGAGTATTGTCATATGAGTTGAGGTATTATTGAACTTGCATTGAATGTTTTGAGCAAAGGTGTTAAAAGTGCTAATAGACATATGATTCCTTTCCCTCATGAAAAATCATGAGCATATTAGTCTTCTTAAGGACTAATAACTCTTATAATGCTATATATGTTGCTGGTTGATGCAACCATATTATTTGATAGTTTCACCACATTTAACTAGTGTTTTGCCTATGTTTTATATATAAAATGCCTTGATATTCTTTGTTTTATGTTTTGAAGGCACTTTTGGATGAAAGATGCAAAAAGGAGTAAGTTGGAGATAATTGACAGATTTGACCTTCAGTCGATGTTTTGTGCAGAGCGTGAGCTCTGGAGGTTGAAATGAAGTGATTCCAGTGGCATTAAAAAGCTAACATCCATACCTTTCTGGACATCTAAGGCAAGAAAATAAAATAAGGAAGAGCATGGAAATCGCAGCCTTCAAAGTCAAATCTCGCAATCTGCCAGTGTTGACCTTCGGCTATTCCAACTTGAATATCTGGAGCTACAGAAGTCCAATTGATGCAAACTAAATTTTTTTGGATTCATGACTCATAGTTTTATAAACGCTCCAAATTACAGCCAAAAAATATGTCATATGAGGGAGATATGAGTTTTCAAAGATGACATCTGAATTCTGCCAACAAACAGGTTTCGTGAAGAAACGAGTCCAAATTACGTTCCGAAGCATCTAAACCGATATCCAAGTTTTTATTTCAGCAATTTAGCTCCTCTAAGTCAAAGCTTGAAGATTTCATGCAAGGCTATTTCTCCTTTTTTAGGAAAATAGTTATTGAAGTACTTAAATGTAAACAGTCTACTTAATGGAGGACTATTTTGTAAAATAGAGACCTAGGGTTTCCTAAGATATAAAAAGAATGAGAGAAGAGAAGGGGGGCAGCCAGCCAAGAAGAGAAAAACGCCCCCTTCCTCTAAGAAACCCTAAATTATGCATTCTTCCTTCTTTTTGATTAGTTGTTCAACAAACATGCAAGGCTAAACACTTTTTCTTGGTTGCAAGGACACGAAAACCTTCGAATTTCAAGAACTGTGAGATTTATTTTACCTTTTCTTTTCAGTTTATATGATGAATATGTTTGTTCTCTTATGCTTATTTTCCTATGATTGTTTATTTTAATTGCTAGAGTGGACTCTAAGTTATTATTGTAGACAATCTATTGCTAAGTTTGATATCAAAACCAGAGTTGTGGTATATGAACTTGTGAAGCAACTGAGTTTAATAATTGTGGCGGATCTACGTTATTAATCTTAGGGAGAACATTCAATCAAATCAAACATAGACTGCGGACAATTATGTTTTCTTGATTAATCAACTTATCTAGTTCTTAAGGCTTCCATTGAATTAAATTACTAGTGCAGACATTGTGGTTGTTTGATGGTTAGGGTTAGTTATACGGCGGATCCGTTAACTAACCAATGTTAAGAAGAGATAAATATTCAGAATATAAATTGATGTTTCGTTTCCATGATCAGTTCTGATTTCTATAGGTGGATGTGTGCTTGCAATCAAGGTTTGTTCTCTTGATAATTTTCTGATTTTATTAAATTTCGTTTGATAGTTTTTTGTTTTTTTTTGCTTTAGCCTAGATAACGTCCTAACCCCCCCCAAATTGCATATCATCTAGCATAAAAATCTGACTTGAATCTTCCTCGTGGGATCGACCCCTTGCTTGTTCTATACTATCTTGTGTGTTGTGTTTGAAGCTAGGGTAATTAATTTGTGCAACCGCGACATCGCAACAGAGCTCCTCATCTCCGAGTCGCGATTCCGTAGCTTCCCCAAGGAATACGACCAACAAAAACTCGTGCAAAAAAATAAAGCGCGAGCATTGGGTGGGATCAAAACTTATACACCCCTTTTGACCGACCAGTGCTCCTTGTCACTGAGTAGCGATACCAAATCTACCTCAAGGAAAATGACATCCGGAAACTCTTGTAAAAATTTGAGTGCGATCAAAAGGTGGGATCAAAAGTTATGACCCTTTTGACCTGTTACTCAAGTCTTACCGACCAGAGCTCCTCGTCTCCGAGTAGCGATTCCATAGCTACCCCAAGGAATACGACCTATGGAAACTCGAGCAAAAAAATAAAGCGCGATCCAATGGTCGGATCAAAAGTTATGGCCCTTTTGACCCTGTTACTCAAGTTTGGCCGACAAAACCTCCTCGTTATCGAGAAGGGATTCCACAAGAACCCCAAGGAAAATGAAAAATGGAAACTCGTGTTAAAATGTGAGTGCGATCCAACGATAGTATCAAACGTTATGACCGTTTTCACCCCTTACTCAAAGTTGGCCGACCAGACCTCTTTGTCACCGAGTAGCAATTCCATAGCTATCCCAAGGAAAACAACTTGCGAAAAATTGTGTAAAAATTTGAGCGTGATCCAACGCTCATATCAAAAGTTATGACCATTTTTTCCCATTACTCAAGTTTTGCGAAAAAGAGCTCCTCCTCACTGAGTAGCGATTCTGTAGCTACCCTGAGGAGAACTGCATCCGGAAACTCATGTAAAAATTTGAACACGATCAAAGTGTGGGATAAAACATTATGGCCCTTTTGACCCCTTACTCAAGGTTGGACGACCAGACCTCTTTGTCACCAAGTAAAGATTCCATAGGTATCACAAGCAAAACAGCTTGCTGAAAATTGTGTTAAAACTTGAGCGCGATCCAATGGTCGGATCAAAAGTTATGCCCTTTTCTCCCGTTACTCAAATTTTGCCGAAAAGAGCTCCTCGTCACCGAGTAGCGATTTTGTAGCTATAGCGAGGAGAACTGCATCCGGAAACTCGTGTAAAAATGTGAGCGCGATCTAATGGTGGGATCAAACGTTATGCCCCTTTTTACCCCTTACTCAAGGTTGGCCAAGCAGACCTCCTCGTCACTTAGTAGCGATTTCATAGCTATCAAAAGGAAAACAGCCTGCGGAAAATTGTGTAAGCATTTGAGCGCGATCCAACGGTCAGATCAAAAGTTATAACCCTTTTTTCCCCTTAATCAAGTTTTTCCGAACAGAGCTCCTCGTCACTGAGTAGCGATTTCGTAGCTACTCCGAGGATAACTACATCTAGAAACTCATGTAAAAATATGAGCACGATCTAATGGTGGTATCAAACGTTATGGCCCTTTTGACCTCTTAGTCAAGGTTGTCCGACCAGACCTCCTCGTCACTAAGTAGCAATTCCATAGTTATCAAAAAGAAAACAGCCTGCGGAAAATTGTGTAAAAACTTAAGCGCGATCAAACGGTCAGATAAAAAGTTATGCCCTTTTTTCCCGTTAACTCAAGTTTGGTCGAACAAATCTCCTCATCATCGAGTAGCGATTACGTAACTACCCCGAGGATAACACCATACAGAAACTCGTGGAAAAATTTGAGCGCGATCCAATGGTGGGATATAACATTATGGCCCTTTTAACCCCTTCTCAAGGTGGCTGACCAGACATCCTCGTCACCGAGTTGATTCCATAGCTACCCCAAGGAAAACAGCCTGCGGAAAAACAAGAAAAAACTACAGATAATCATGTAAAAATTTAAGCGCGATCCAACAGTGCCTGTTACTCAAATTTAGCCGCCTAGACCTCCTCGTGACCTCATAGCAATTCGACAGTAACCAAAAGAAAACAAACTACGGATAAAACGCGATCAAACGGTGGGATCAAAAGTTATGACCCTTTTGCCCGTTACTCAAATCTAGCCGGCTTGACATCTGCGTGACCTAGTAGCGATTCGATAGTAGCCAAAAGAGAAAAAGCTACGAATAATCGTGTAAAATTTAAGCGCAATCCAACGGTGGGATCAAAAGTTATGACCCTTTTGACCCATTACACAAGTCTTGCCGACCAGATCTCCTTGTCTCCGAGTAGCGATTCCATAGATGCTCCAAGGAATACGACCTACGAAAACTTGTGAAAAAAAATAAAGCGCAATCCAACGGTCGAATAAAAAATTATGGACTTTTTTACCTTGTTACTCAAGCTTGGCCGATAAGACCTCTTCGTTATCGAGAAGTGATTCCATAACAACCCCAAGGAAAACGAAAAATGAAAACTCGTGTAAAAATATGAGCGCGATCCAACGGTGGTATCAAACTTTATAGCCCTTTTAACCTCAAGCCACCAACCTCAAATCGCTTACCACAAACCAGCTGCCAGCCACCAGCCATATGCCGCCTTCACACTACCACCATCTCTTGATGTTCACACTTGAACTTTGATTTTTCTTACTTACAATTTGTGTATAAATAGGCAGCTAAGTTTATGCTATTAAGAGAGCCAAGAGAGAGGGAGAGGGAGTGCAGTAGAACAAAAGAAAGAGGGGTGGCAGCCATAAGAGAAGAAACACGAACTCTCCCCTCTACAAATCAGAAATCATGTATTCTTCCATATTTAGGAGTAGTTGTTCAATAGATATGCAAGGCTAAGCTCGTTTTCTTGGTTGCAATGACGCAAACACCTTCAGATTTCAAGAACTGTGAGATTTATTCTTCCATTTATTTTCAGTTTGTATTATGAATGAGTATGTTTGTTTTCCTTTGTATATTTCTTATGATGTTTATCTTAATTGCTAGAGCGGACTCTAATTTATTATTGTGAACAGCTAAGTTTGATATCAAAACCGGAGTTATGGTATATAAACTTGTGAAGCAACTAAGCTTGATAATTATAGCAGAACTACCTTATTAAACTTAGGGAGAACATTCGATCAAAGCAACACAAGCTGACAACTTGGTTGTTAAGATTAATGAATTTATCTAGATCTTAAGGCTGCCATTGGATTAAATCATTAGTGTGGACACTGTGATTTTTTGTTGGTTAGGGCTAGTTATATGGCGGATCTGTTAATTAAAAAATATTAAGAAAAGATAAAAATTCAGAATATAAACTGGAATTTTGTTTCAATGATCGGTTCTGATTTCTGTAGGTAGATGTGTGCTTGCGACCAAGGTTTGTTTTCTTGATATATTTCAGTTTCAATTGATTTTGTTTGCTAGTTTAATTTCTTTCATAGTTTAGATCATTACAAATCAAAAAACCCC